>TARA_R110002049_G_scaffold4601_4_pt1 | contig 278871 bp, 207 predicted proteins | sample TARA_R110002049 | Tara Oceans TARA_R110002049 (sample SAMEA4396941) | marine metagenome | biome: Polar Biome; feature: [SRF] surface water layer (ENVO:00010504); material: water (ENVO:00002006), including particulate matter (ENVO:01000060) such as... | depth 5 m
TGGCCGGGTCGCGGCGCAAAAAAAAATGCCCAGCGTTGGCGCCGGGCATTTCTTGTTTTCGGTGATTTACATCACAACTCAGTCGCGAACGATGGTGCGACCGTGCTTGGTCACGACCACGTCGACGCAATGACCACAGCATTCGAACTTGTAGGTCAAAATCTTGCGGCCGAGAAAGCCCTTTTTGCAGCCAACCAGGCAAGGGGTGACGCCTTCACAGCAAGCAGGCACGCAAGCCGAAACTTGGTACTTGCAGCAAGTCGATGGGTCGGTCACGCACCAAGTCACTTTCACAGGTGCAGGTGGGCAGCAAACGGGTGCTGGTGCTGGCTCGCAGCAGGGGGCTGGCTCACAGCAATCCGCTGGCTTCAAGCAACCGAGCAGTCCTGCATTGGCAGGAGCAGCAACGGCGAAAGTCAAAGCAGCGAACGTACATCCAAGCAGCAGGCTTCGTAGTTGGTTCATTTTTTTCTCGCAATATCATAGGAGGGTAACCAGTATTCAAAGGGATTTTTGCTCACAATCCCAAACCACGCAACCGGCATATCTTCACATGCGGCACCCGGTCGCGTCTGCGGCCGTTCAAACGACAGAATCGTCGCAACCGACGCGGTTGGCGATCGCCCTGGCAACCTGCAATTCAGGGCCTAAGTACGATGACAAGCAAAACAGCACACTGGGATGTCGCAGTCGGGCCTGCTGGGTCTGGCCGGCGATCGCCTGGAACAACCGTCCATCAAACAGCAAATGCGGCTGAACCACGATTGCGTCATAACGACCGCTCGCCGCAACCGCGTCAATCACGTCGGGCAAACGTGGCTGGGCCATTGCGTAAAACGACGTGAACGCGGCAGCGACGGGGATCCGATGCCGAACGACTTCGGTCAAAACGCGCATATCGGCCTGGGCACACGGGTCGTGACTGCCGCGACCGACCATCACCAGCGCCGTTCGTGCCGGGGGCACCGAAGTCGGCGGGATGGATTCTGCGAATCGCTTGCAGGCCAATTCCACGATCGCGGGGTGCCGAGCAAGGGGGCGCGATTGATCGAAAGAGATTCCTGGCGTGGCGTTTTGACAGTTCTTGACCAGATCGGGAATATCGGTCTTGGCGTGACCAGCAGCAAACAACAACAACGGCGCGACGTGGATGTGTCGGACGCCCGCCTGAACAAGCGTGGACCAAGCTTGTGGGATCGTGGGCTGCTGAAATTCCAGCAAACAAGGCTGTACCGGAACGGGGGCGACACGTTGGGCAAGTTGTTGTCCCAACTGAAAGAATTGCCGTGTTCCCCGATCGTCCCGCGTCCCATGTCCGACCAACATGATGCCGGCCTCGGGCGCCTGGCCAGAGGCCGCGGGCATCGATTCGCTGCGGGACCGAGCAGTCGCGGACTTATTGGACGATGTCAGAATCGCTGAAGCCTCGGTCGTCTAGCAGTTTGATCGCGTCGTCCAGGTTAAAACCGCTTTTGTAGTGCACAATCACTTGGCGGTTGTCGATCACGCCTTCTTCTTTTTGCTTTGCCAATTCGACCGATTCAACCGTATCGGTTTTCTCCAGCGTCTCTTTGATGGCGGGATAACACGCAAACGGGCAATGCATGTCTGGCACGCTGAGGGTCAATTCGCCGGATTCCGACATCACGCGTGCATCCGATTTCGCCTTGGCCGCAGCTTGCTTGGCAACGACTTCCTCGGGCACATCGGGCATCGAAACAATCATGATCGCGATGCCAACGGCCGCGAGTGCTGCGACGGCGTAAGCCATGATTCGCATTGGAGTCACCTTAAATGAGATGGAGGGAGTGAGCTATTCAGCTTCGGTTCAGTTTAGCTGTGCAACAAGACCTGTTGAATGCAAAAACGGCTTTCGTCTTGACGCGGCGCGACCAGATTTCGGACGTTCCCGGCACACAAGCCCTTGGACTTTAGAAAAACTCGCTGGAATCCGAGCATTCTCAGGAGATTCGGTTGTTTCACCGTTTGATATTGCTAGCCTTTTTAGGCTCGATCGGCATCGGCGCCGAATTGTCGCATGCGCAGCAATTCGCTGTCGCGCCGCAGTTCGCCGGTGCCGTTGTCCCGATCCCGTCGACGAATAGTTATTCCGGGGCGGGCGATCCATACGCCACGGTCGCTCTGCAATCACCGATGCAGTGGCTGGGAAACGGCCCCCTTTTCGGTGGCGGATGGTCCTACGGCGCCGGTTCCGCTGGCGGCACGGCACCTGGCGTCTTAGCAGCACCGATCGTGGGTGCGGTCCCCTTAGTCGGCAACGCGGATCCCGCCGTGGGTCGGCTTTGGATGCGGGCGGAATACTTGAACTGGTGGACCGACGGGATGAAAATTCCGGCACTGGTCACGACCAGTCCCGATGGCAACGCACAGGATACAGCCGCCGTGCTGGGTGAAGACGGCACGTCGGTTCTGCTGGGCAATAGCGAACTGAACGAAGGATCCTCGGGCGGATTTCGGTTCTCGGGCGGTTTTTGGATTACGCCTCAACGTACCTTTGCGGTCGAGTCGGAATACTTTCAACTTGCCGAACAAAACGACGGATACTTTGCCAGTGGAGAAGGATCGCCCATCCTCGGTCGGCCTTATTTCAATATTGTCACGGGCCAGGAAACGGCTCAATTGATCTCTTACCCCGGCTTGGTTTCGGGATCGGTATCGATCGGCAGCGAAACCGATTTGCGTTCGTTCTTGATCAACGGGCGTGTCGCGCTTTGTCCGACGCACGGGGCGGGCTGCAACAGCTGTGGACCGCAAGACCGAACGGACTGGATTGTCGGCTATCGACGGTTGGTGCTAGAAGACAGCCTGAGTTTTCACGAAACCTTGACGTCAGAACTAACCAACGCACCCGGCACGATCGTGCTGAACGAAGGTTTCCATACCGAAAACGAGTTCAACGGATTGCAATTGGGCGTGGTCAACATCACACAGCTTCGCCGCGCTTGGTTGGAATCGAAATTGCGCATCGCGTTGGGCAACAACACCCAAACCGTGCGCATCCACGGCAGCACTGCGATCACCGAAGCGGGCATCACTGATACGTTTGATGGCGGCTTGTATGCACAGCGGACCAACATCGGCAGCTATCAACGAGAACACTTCACGTTGATTCCTGAGATCGGTTTGAAACTGGGCGTCCGGCTGACCGATCGGGCCTTTGTGACCGTTGGCTATTCGGTGCTGTACTTTCCCAGCGTGCTGCGCGCCGGTGACCAGATTGATACCGACATCAACCCAAATTTGATTCCACCCGAAGTCGTTCCCCTCACCGGCGCGCTGCGTCCGCGCTTTCGCTATATCGAAAGCGACTATCTTGCCCACGGCATCAGCCTGGGCGGCGAACTAAGGTTCTAAATGCGGTCAATCATCGCCGAGGCACGCACGGGACCGGCGTGCACGCGCTGGCGACGATGGCACGGCACGATCCTCTGCCCTCGCAGTAATTCCGTGATCCTCTGCCCTCGCAGTAATTCCGCGATTCTATGCCCTCGCAGTAATTCCGCGATTCTATGAATCGTGCACCTGTGAAAAGCCGATGACATTTACGTCTAGGCTGACTTTGCGGCCTAGTGGCTTTGTATATTCCTCGCATCTTTCCTGTTTTCGCAGGTGAGGCGTTGGAAACAACAAACTTCCTTCCGCATTGATGAATGTGATTGCGATGAAGAGACGTGCTCGGCAAACACGTGGACGCTGCGAACATCGAGGACAACCAGGACTTCGTGAGCGTTTGATCCGTTTGATCAATGCTAGCGGAATCGGTCGTGATCCGCTTTCGGCGCCGCGCCGCACGCGGCCTCGTCTGGAACGGCTCGAGGATCGTCGCTTGCTGGCAGCAACCGACTTGGCCGCCATCACCGGATTGGTTTTCAACGACACGACCGGCAACGGATATAACGCGGGCGAAGAAGTCGCCAATGTCGCGCTGGATCTGTATCGCGATGCCAATAGCAATGGCGTGTTCGAACCGGGCGGTGGCGATGATCCGGTGTTCCGCACAACGATGACCGGTGTGGACGGACGATACTCGTTCGATCGGCTGACCGCGGGCAGTTACTTTGTGCTACAGCGCGCCCAAACTGCATCCGGTGTGTCGCTGCCACGAAGCGAATCGTCGCTCATCACAATCAGCGCCGTCGATGTCCAAGGACGCCCGGTACGCACGATCGATAGCTTTGACCAGACCACACAAACGGTCTCCGACACAACCAACGACGGTGTCCCCGTCACGCTGGCGATGGCGGCGATCGAAGCGATTGGCGGCGAGCGAGATCTGTTCGTCAGCAAGACCAGCGACGACGGCGAGGTCCAGCTGAGCGCGAACAACCCGTTGCAGCCGAATCGATTGTCTTTCAATGAATTGCTTGGCGGTGACGGCATCCAACGCATCAGCTGGGACGGCCCCGACAATGACGCGACAACCATCGCAGACAATGGCTTGCCGGCCGGGGATCGCGACTTGACTAGCGCTGGTGATGCGTTGGGGTTCAGCCTGCTGATTCGATCTGACTCGGGAATTGGCAACGCCGTCGTGCGTTTGTACAGCGATGATGGAGTGGCGGGGACGACGAATCGTTTCAGCACCGGATCGATCCCGATTCAAAACGCCGCAAGCGGAACGCAGGTGCAAGAGTTCATACCGTTCACATCACTGGCCGCGACCTCTGGGGGTGGTGCCGTGACAACCGATGTCGGAGCGATCGAACTGGAATTCACCGGTGATCCCGACGTCGACGGCACCGTCAGCCTGATTGGCACGATCGGCCAAACGTTTGTGACACAAGATTTTGCGAACTTTCAATCCGCCGATTTGAGTCTGACCAAATCGGTCGACAACGCCTCGCCCACATTAAATCAAACCGTCACGTTCACCATCGCGCTCAACAACGCCGGTCCGAATACGGCGACCAGCGTACAGGTGACGGATGTTTTGCCGACGGGGATCAGCTTTGTCAACGCGACAGCTTCGCAAGGAATTTATTCGTCCGGGACAGGCATTTGGGACGTCGGCAGCGTGGCCAGTGGATCCGGTGCAACGCTTTCACTGATCGGAACCGTCACGACGATCGGCCCAAAGACAAACACGGCACGCGTCACGCGGGTTGACCAAGCCGATCCGGACAGTTCACCCGCTAACAATGTGGAATCCGAGGACGACCAAGACTCGGCGACCGTGACGCCGCAGTCGATCGACCTATCACTAAGTAAGACCGTCAATAATTCTGCGCCGAACGTCGGCGACAGCGTTATTTTCACCATCACGACCAGCAACGCTGGCCCGAGTGTCGCGACCAACGTCTCGGTACGCGACGTTTTGCCGGCCGGTTTGACGTTCAGCACGTCTTCGCCAAGCCAAGGCAGCTATAACCCTGGCAACGGGATCTGGACGGTGGGCAACATCAATCCGTCCAACAGCGCGACATTGACGATCACCGCAACCGTCGTGGCGGAAGGTTCTCGGACCAACGTGGCCGAAGTATTCTCGGCCGATCAGACCGACATCAACAGCACGCCGGGTAACAATACGCCGGGCGAAAACGACCAAGACTCTGCCGACTTTTCGACCCCAATTGCCGATCTGTCGCTCAGCAAAACAGTCAATTCGCCGTCGGCCAACGTGGGCGAATCGGTTGTCTTTACCGTCAGCCTTGCCAATGCCGGCCCGAACGCGGCCAGCGGTGTCACGGTCACCGACATCCTGCCCGCAGGATTGACGTTACTGGGCCAGTCGTCCAGCCAAGGCACCTATGTTCCCGCGACGGGTGTCTGGGACGTGGGTTCCGTTGGTGTGGGCGTGAATCCCACGTTGACATTGACCGCTCGCGTGGACTCGGCGGGCGCGAAAGTCAATTCCGCGCAAATCACCACTGCCGATCAGTCCGACCCCGAGAGCACGCCGGGCAATAACATCCCCGGCGAAGACGACCAAGACAGCGCGACCGTCACACCGCCGACCATCGACTTGTCGTTGGACAAACAAATCGATAACGCACGTCCGAACATCGGCGACAACGTGACTTACACCGTCGTTCTTTCCAATGCCGGACCAGGCATTGCGACCGGAGTTTCGGTACGGGACATGATCCCGCCGGGACTGACGTTTCTGAATGCGACCACGGCCAGCGGCACCTACGACAACGGCACCGGCATGTGGAACGTCGGCACCGTAGGAAGTGGCTCGCAGGCGACATTGTCGATCATTGCTCGCGTCGATTCGGCAACGTCGATCACGAACACTGCCGAAGTGGTTTCGGCCGACCAATTCGATCCGGATAGCATTCCGGCCAACAGTGTCCCCGGCGAAGACGATCAAGACTCGGTCTCGCTATCACCTGCATCGGCGGATTTATCGCTTAGTAAGACCGTCGATATCGCGTCACCCAACGTGGGCCAAAACGTCAACTTTACGATCACCGTGACCAATGCCGGTCCGGACTCGGCAACCAATGTTTCGGTCCGCGACGTCTTGCCCGCCGGCACAAGCTTTGTTTCCGCATCACCGACGCAAGGCAACTACGAACCCAGTACGGGTCTGTGGAGTGTGGGTACGATCGGTGTCAGCGGCTCGGCGACCTTAACCCTTATTGCAACGGCGCAGTCCAGCGGGCTAGCCGTCAATACGGCAGAAGTCGTCTCGGCGGACCAAAGCGACCCCGATTCGACACCGGGCAATAACGTTCCCGCCGAAGACGATCAGGACACCGCGGAAGTTCAACCTCAGCAAATCGACTTATTCCTGAACAAAACCGTCAGCAACTCAAGTCCAAATGTCGGCGAGAGTGTTAGCTTTGTCATCACGGTCGGCAACAATGGACCAAGCAATGCGACCGGAGTCAGCGTCAGTGAGTCGTTGCCGGCTGGCGTGACGCTGCAAAGCAGTCTGCCAAGCCAAGGCAGTTTCAACACCAGCACAGGTGTATGGACGGTTGGTTCGATTTCACAAGGCGGGCAAGCGACGCTGACACTGACCACCCGAGTCGACTCGATCGGCAGCGGCACAAATTCGGCAGAAATCTTATCCGCGGACCAGGACGACGTCGATTCGGTACCGGGCAACTCCAATGCGACCGAAGACGACCAAGACTCCGCGACATTCACCGCGCAGGTCGCGGACCTTTCGCTGCAAAAAACAGCCAGCAATGACGCGCCGAATCTGGGCGATCAGGTTTCGTTCCAGGTCATGGTCAGCAATGCGGGACCGGACACCGCAACCAACGTTCAAATCGCGGACGCATTGCCAAACGGTTTGTCATTCATCTCGAATACGCTGAGCACCGGTACCTTCGATTCGTCGACCGGCGTGTGGGCCATCGATTCGCTTGCACCGTCAACATCGGCAACCTTGACGGTTTTGGCACGCGTCGATTCCCAAGGAACACAAACCAACACCGCCCGTGTGGTCGCGGTCGATCAGGCCGATCCCGACAGCACGCCAGGTAACAATGTCGAGGCCGAAGACGACCAATCCTCGGTCGACATCACACCTCCGGTGATCGACTTGTCCCTGACCAAGACAGCATCACCCGATCGGCCCTCGGTCGGCCAAGACTTGACCTATACATTGACCGTGACGAACGCCGGACCACAAACCGCGACCGGCGTCGAAATTGTCGACGTGTTGCCGGCCGGACTCAGCTTTGTCGAAAGCGATCCTTCGGTGGGCAGTTACGACGCGGCAACGGGACGCTGGACCGTGGGATCGATCGCAAGTGGAGACAACGCGACGCTGCAAGTCGTTGCGACGGTCAACACTGCCGACGTTAAAAACAACACGGCACAAATCACGGCGGCCAATGAGTTTGACATCGACAGCACGCCCGGCAACAGCATCGAGAGTGAGGATGACCAGGCGAGCGTGCAAGCGATTCCTGCCAGCGCCGACTTGTCGCTAACCAAGACCATCAATGACGCGTCACCCAACGTGGGCGACGAAGTCACCTTTACGCTGACGGCCAGCAATGCCGGACCCGACGACGCCGGCGACGTCTTGATCCAATATTCACTGCCCGCCGGAATGACATTCGTATCGTCGAACCCATCGATGGGTACTTACGATTCGGGCACGGGACAGTGGAACGTCCCGGCAATCAGCAGTGGTACCAGCGTGACGCTGCAGCTGGTCGCTCGTGTCGATACGATTGGTGACAAAACCAATACCGCCGAAATCACGGCTAGCAGCCAGTTCGATCCCGACAGCACGCCCGCCAACGGCAACCCCGACGAAGACGACCAAGCGTCAGCGGTCTTGTCACCGGAATTGGTTGACCTGGCGTTGTCAAAATCCGTGAGCGACTTGACACCGAATGTCGGCGATACGATCCAGTACGTCTTAACGCTAAGCAACGACGGGCCCTCGACGGCGACGGGCGTGGCCGTCACCGATCCTCTTGCCGGTGGCGTTTCCTTTACCCAGGCAACACCAAGCCGCGGAACGTACAATCCCAACACCGGCGTATGGTCGGTCGGGGATGTGCCGGTCGGCGAGACACCAACCCTAACCTTGGTCGCGGTGGTCAACGACGTTCGCAGCGAAACCAACTCGGCGGAAATCACGGCGGCTGATCAACCGGATGTCGACAGCACGCCTGGCAACGGCGTGGCGGGCGAAGATGATATCGCAGAGGTGACCTTTAACACGCTGGTGTCGGACTTGTCGCTGAACAAGACGGTCGACAACGCAACGCCCAACCGGTCCGACAACGTTACGTTCACTTTAACGCTAACCAATGACGGACCCGACGCGGCAAGCGACGTTCAGATCAGCGATCCAATCCCTGCCGGACTGCGTTTCGTATCGGCATCGCCGAGCGTTGGCACCTATGATGCCACGACGGGCCTATGGTCAGTGGCAAACGTGCCGGTCGGTACGATCACGACGTTACAGATTGTTACCGCAGTCACGTCCGTCGCCCCAATCACGAACGTCACCGAAATCTCAGCCGCGAAACAATTCGATCCCGATAGTACGCCGGGTAACAACGCGATCGACGAAGACGACCGATCCGAAGTGGCTGTCGTGCCGCGTGTCGTCGACATCTCTGTCGAAACCATGGTCGATAATGAAACACCGTTGGAAGGCGAGACCGTTCAAATCGTCTTCCGAGTCAACAACGCAGGTCCTGACGACGCGTCGGGCGTCCGACTGAACACGTTGTTGCCGGACGGTTTAACGCTGATCACCAGCCAGCCACAGACGGGCGCCTATGACAGCGTGAGTGGTGATTGGGACGTCGGCAGCCTCGCCGCCGGCGCTGGCACTCAGTTGACCCTGAACGCTCGCGTTGACACCCGAGGATTCAAACAGATTCCGATTCAAGTGACCGCGACCGACCAGTTCGACATCGACAGCACGCCTGACAACGGGATCGATACCGAGGACGACCAAGCCGAGCTGATCGTCAGGGCGCCACGATTGCTGCACAAACGTCTGTTTATGTCGCGGTAAACGGTTATTCCGGCCATCGTCTGGGATCAACGGAGGCGGGCCGCAAAGGGTGGACGCAAGAATCGAGATCGCGGGTTAACATAGGCGGCATCGGTTTCCCGAATCGCCCCCTCAACCGACGCTTCCCATGCTCCGAGCTAATTTCGTCCCCGGCTATTTTCGCCGTTTTCTGTTTGTCTTCATCGGCTGCTTTGCATTCGCGATGTATTGCCTGTACGACGGCTTCATCGGCTATCCGCACAAGCTGGTGATCTCCAAAGCATACTACGAGATGCCGGAAGAGAACCGAACGGAGCTGTGGCGGGCGAAAGCAAAAGCCAACGGCTGGCCCTTGGAAACTCCCAAAGAGCCCGAAGACATCATTCACGGTATCGGCCAGCAATGGTTCATGGCCGGTCTTTGCGCGCTGATCGGGTTGCCCGCGCTGTGGAAATGGTTCCGTGCCAAAGGTACCTGGGTCGAAGGCGACGAAACACGGATCCGCAACAGTAAGGGCAAAGAGCTTGCGATCGAAAACATCACCAAGATCAACAAACGCAAGTGGGACGAAAAAGGAATCGCAACGATTTACTACGACGAGAATGGCCGGTCGAAAAAGTTTGTGATGGATGACTTTAAATACGACCGAGAACCGATGGGCCAATTGATGCGATACGCCGAAGCCAATTTGACCGACGAACAAATCGTGGGCGGCTTGAGCGAGGTCAACAAAGAACTGCAACGGAAACAAGAACAGGCCGCCCTCGAAGCAGAAGCACGCGAAGAGGCAGAACTGGAAGCACAGCAGCAAGAAGCCGAAGCGTTGGGTGAAACCGAACCACTGCCCGACGACGAAACGGCGAAGTAGCCGCTGCGGCCAGCCTGTCCGCTGTCGCATGGCGGCCTGCCTGGCCGCTTGCAGCATGGCCTCTGGTGCTGCCAAGTGACAACGCACAACAAAATTCATGAAGCCGCCGACCGTTGATGCCGATACAGAGACGATGATGCCGAGACATCACCGCCTCTTCATTCGCCGGAAACGATCTAATGCCATACGCGCGCCAGAACTGGACCGAGGACGAAATCACCCGGCTGCTGGAGAACCCCGTCGATGCTGACAAGGGTCCCCACGCGCACTCGAAAATCCACGCGGTCAGTGGCGAGTTGGCTAGCAATGAGATGTTTCAACATGCACGGGTGCTAAACCGCACGACGGAGCTGGTCAACGGCAAGTTCAAGGTCCGCACCGAAGCGACCAAGCACAGCACGATGGCCAGCGTGGACATAGCGCGGGGGCTGCACAAAGTCCTGAATCATGACAACACGCAGCCGCTGTTAAGAGAGCTTGACGGAAAAGGCAACGACGACTGTGCCAAAGTCACGTTTCATGTCAATTTCAATCAATCGATTGGTCGTGGATTATTGCACTCTAAACAAGGCGTCACGCACTTTGATTGCATCCACTTGTTCGTGTATTTGAAATCGAACAGCGGCAACAGCGATTTGCCGGTCATCCACACTGTCGTTCCAACGGGTGCACACCAGCCGAATCCAAAGAAGCCAAAAGACGACAAGGTGTTGTTGATGTAAAGCTGCAGCTTAGGGGAATTGGCCACAGTCGCAAGATCATCCGGGTGCATGGTCCCATTGCCCAGCGAACACAACACCGAACATCACGCCAGACACAACACCGAACATCACGCCAGACACAACACCGAACATCACGCCGGCAGCCCGCGGGCTATCTTGGCTTTCGGCGGACGATGTCACGGGTTCGCGAAACCAGATCAAACACTTCATTGGGACGGGGATCCGGCGCCACGCGAGTGAAGTAGTCATCATCGATTCCCAGCAATCGGCGGCGCTGCTGAGAAACGCCAGGATCGACATCCAAAAAGCTGTCGGCCATTTCAAAGTCGCGATCCCACAGCACTGCGTCGGTCAGATGTTCGATGATGTCTTCCCAAGTGTTCATATCACGTGAATCAACCGCGGGACGATAAATGGTTCCGTCGTCGTACTCCGGCTCTAAGTCCGTCGCTGAGAGTTCACCGAAAATTGAGTAGTGCGCTTCGAGCACCAGTTTTCGCCATAGCGTGCCATGTGATTGATCGGCCGACCTCGTTGGGCTGGCCCCCATCAGCCCGATTTCGATGGCGACTTGATCTCGGATTTCCACAAAGACCGCCGCGACGGCTGCTTCTGCTGTCGCCGACAATGGCAGTGCCGACTCGGTTGGTGTCAGCAGATGCCTTGCGACATCGTGCAACAGCGCCAACCGCTGAGACGTGGACAGCGAATCAAAGACCGCGATTCCCGATTCACACTGGAACGCGGACTCGTCATCGATATCCTCGTCATAGTGCACCATCAGACTATCGATCAGCGTTTCGATCGCGTGACCGATCAATATTCCTTCCGCACCCGCCAGTGTGCGGTCCCCTCGACTCGTATGCCACATAATCAGGCGAACTCCCCTCCCGTGTTTCGCGCCGGCTGTCGTACCGTGTCAAAAAAATGCCGGCAACTGATAAAGTCGCCGACATCATAGTCGCTTCCGAAGGCAGCGCGACAATCCGAAAGGATGAATTCTGCGCGATCTGGAAATCGTTTTCCCGTGACCGTTTCTAAGTCGTTTGCAGTGAAGGATTAAGACGCATAGGCCGAATAGGAATCACCGCCAACAACGTCGTTTTCACGTCGCATCGGCCGTACACGTCCCCGACGTCGCGTTTCGTCGCCGCTGGCCGTCTCTTCGGGCCCATCGACGCGACTGAGGTGTACATCCAGTTGCGGATAAGGAATTCCGATGTTGACGGCATCCAGCTGTGATTTGACTTCGCCGGTTAACGCTTCGGTCATTGGGAAGAAGTCTGACGAGACAACCCACATTCGTACTTTCCACTCGACGGCACTGTCACCCAGATTGCTGAGCACGACCTGCGATCCTCTGCCTTCACCTTGAACCGTGTTCGCTGCGAACTGCGCCGTGGCGCGAGTGAGTGCTTCGCGCGTGGTTTGCAAATCGGCACTGTAGTCGACACCCACAACCACTTCGACGCGTCGATGCGGATGGTAGCTGACGTTTTCGATTGTCCCCCCGGCAATCGCACTGTTGGGCACAATGATGCGACGATTGTCAGGTGTATCCAGTGTGGTTGTGAACAAATCAATTTCGTTCACCTTGCCCATCACGCCTCCGGCGTTGACAACGTCACCGACTTTGAACGGACGAAACACGAGCATCAAAACGCCGGACGCAAAATTACTGAGTGTTCCTTGGAATGCGAGCCCCACGGCAAAACCGGCCGCAGCTAGCATCGCAGCAAGACCACCCAGCGGTGCGCCCATCTTGGACAAGACACCTCCCACGACGCCAAACATGACGCAGTAGAAAACAATCTTGCCGACGAAACGTCCGAGTGTTTCATCGACGCGGCGACAAACCGGTTTGCTGATGACGCGTGACAGATAGCTGGCGACTAGGTAGCCAAGAAAGATGACGCCCAAACCTGCTGCCGCGTATAAAACCGCGGGCAACAAGTGTGTGGTTGCGTAGTCGACCAGATAGTTCAAGTCGCCTTCTTGCAGTTTTGACATGGCCATATTTGTCGCGTCACCCAATCCTTCCATGGTTCCCGGTGAAGTCGCAGCGGGTTCGGTTATTCCCGCGTTTTCACCCAGGCCGGCGGTCACGATCGGAGCGGTTTCTGTCGGAATTTCGATGCCATCAGCCACAATGCTATCCTTTGCGAATGCGTCAAGAACGGAGCCGTGTTCGTCCTGCGGCTCGTGCTAGGCGGATATACAGAATCCCAGCAGGAAACGTAACGGCAATCTCTGCGCCTTTCATTGCAGCCAGGGATCGATTGCCGTCAGGAACGGTGGGACAGAATCCGCGTCGCCAACGCTCGCGATGGTCGCGTCTGCCGGTACATTTCGCGGGGCACGTGTGGCCATTTCGCGATGCTTTTCTTCTTTCACGTCTTCTTTTACGATGCATTTCTGATTCCGCAGCGGCGACAATTCATCTTGCCTCGCAAGAGTCGAAATCGCGACACTCCGCACATGTCCGCGACGCCACCATCCGCCGCCTGTATCAACAGCATGAGCGCGCCTTACACGCTGCGTGATTGCTTATTTCGTACGCTGCGACGATGGCATTGTCGGTGTACCCATCATTGGTTTGCGATCGATGCATTGCCACTGGTTCAAACGCAATCCGGTCATCGACTGGTATCGTTGCTGTTGCGTCACTACGACCGGTACTTGATGGGGACGATCGATCCCGATGTGCGGTTTCGCGATTACCAGAATCACGTCATTCATGTCACGCAAGGCTATTGGGGCGGCGCACCGCGTGTGGCACATCACTGGTACGACCGTCTGCAAGATAGTTTACGTGACCAGCGTTATAGCGATGCCGCACATGCGGCAGGCGTGTTGAGCCATTATTTCGTTGACCCGATCCAGCCGCTGCACACGATGCAGTGCGCTCGCGGGCGCATCATCCATCGACCGTTGGAATGGAGTGTTTCCGAGGCCTACGACGACATCGTGCGCACTTGGATCGAAAACGATTTGCGCGCGGTCGTGCAATTGACTCGCGGCCCCGGATGGTTGGGCGAAGCCATTCTGCATGCCGCCCGTTATGCGAATCGACAATACAGCCAACTGGTCACCGAGTACGACTTGAAGGCGGCGGCAATCGATCCGCCGGCGGGTCTGAATGATCGAATTCGGATGACCTTGGCGGGACTATTCGGGCTATCGATCACCGGCTGGGCACGTGTACTCGAGCGCGCCGCATCGGACGCCGAAACGTTGCGTCGCAAACCGCTGCCGAATCACAAACTGGCCGTACCATGTGCCACCGCCCTGCTTGGCATTCCCCTGCAAACATGGATCCGCCGCTTGAAATCTCATCTCGATGTGATCGAGGTCGACCAACTGATCAACGAGTACCGAGTTCGTGGGACTCTGAAAAAACACCTGCCAGCGGAAGTCGACGTCATGCACCGAGTCGCGCAGGTCTATGCCGACGAAATGCTTTACCGTCAGAATCGCGATCGAGTTCGCAGCGCAACGCTGCCGTTTCCGACCGAGGTGGATCGTCAATCCGATAGTCCCGACCGCCGCGCCGCCTAGCCGGACCGCGATCACTTGCAACCGACACACCTTCGACGCGGATTTCGCACCAAATCGGGGCGACGAGTGCCCGGGACCGCGACTTAGCAACGGCCGCTCGGCGTGTTATCGTTGTAGGGTGCCATGGATGAGCGCCAGTCCCTGCCTGGCATTCGGTTGGCACTTTCACTCGCATCGCCGTCTGCGGGTATCCGGCAAGCTCTCTACTCCCCCCTCCTGACCCGCGCACGGCACGTGGGCTTACCAATGTGATGTCGTACCGATGCGAGCCTTCGAAGCCATGCAATGCTACTTTGATGTAGCAGCGGAGCACCTAAAAATCGCACCGGAGTTGCGGGATGCGTTGCTGATGCCGCACCGCGAAATTCAAGTGCAGGTGACGATCGAACGGGACGACGGACACTTGGCAAACTTTGTCGGCTTCCGCGTCCAGCATGACAACTATCGCGGCCCCATGAAGGGTGGATTGCGTTATCACCCCGAAGTCGATCTTGACGAGACTCGCGCGCTCGCCAGTTTAATGACTTGGAAAACCGCCGTGGTTGACTTGCCCTATGGCGGCGCGAAAGGTGGCATCGGTGTCGACCCACGCGAACTCTCTAGCCGCGAATTAGAGCGACTGACCCGTGCCTTCGTCGACCAGATTCATGACATCGTCGGTCCCGATACCGATATCCCAGCACCCGACATGGGAACCGACCACCGCGTGATGGCATGGTTCCGAAATCAGTGGGAAAAATACCACGGCTTCAATCCAGCCGTGATCACGGGCAAGCCGGTCGAAGAATACGGTGCCAAGGGTCGTGAAGAGGCGACCGGGCGCGGCGTCGGTGCGCTGACGGTAAAACTGACCAATCGACTGGGGCGACTCGCCGACAAAACTCGCGTCGCGATTCAAGGGTTCGGTAACGTCGGATCGCACGCCGCCAAGTTTCTGTATGAGTCAAAGTTCCCGATCATCGCCGTCAGCGATGTGACGGGCACGTATTACAATCCTGACGGTCTGAACATTCCCGAGATGCTGAGGCATACGCTGAACCATCCGGCGCGATCGTTAAGCGGTTATGAAGACTGTGAACGGTTGGACGTGAACGACCTGTTGTCCTTGGGCGACATCGACGTGTTGATACCGGCCGCACTGGGCGGCGTGATCCACGATGAAAACGTCGACAAAATCAGCGCGTCAATTATTGTCGAGGCGGCCAACGGCCCGATTCATCCCGGTGCCGATGAGAAACTGCACCAGCGAGGCGTGATCATCTTGCCAGACATCTTGGCCAACGCCGGCGGCGTCACGGTGAGCTATTTTGAATGGGTCCAAAATCGCCAACATTATCGTTGGACCTTGGACCGCGTTCGACAGGAACTGGACCGGACCATGAACGACGCGTTCGAGAACGTCTGGCAGACGGCTCAGCAAAACGAAGTCTCCCTGCGAACGGCCGCGTACATCATCGGCATCACGCGTGTTCGCCGGGCGGCAGAACTTGCCGGTTTCGCATCCTAGGATTGATTCGGTTCTCAGAAATTCAGCGCCAACCATTTCAACGTACCGGCGGACGTTTGCATGCCAAGTTTGACGACAGAGAATTACGTCAAAGCGATTTACCAACTCTCCTCGCGCGCCGAAAATGCGCCGGTCGCAACCGGCGCCGTTGCCCAGCACTTATGTGTTTCACCGGGCAGCGTGACGGCGATGCTAAAAACGCTGCGTGATGCCGAATTGGTTCAGTACGAACGGTACGAAGGTGTGCGGCTGACAACCAGTGGTGAAAGATTGGCGCTGCGAGTGGTCCGCCGCCATCGCTTGATTGAACTTTTCTTATCACAAACGCTTGACCTCTCGTGGGACGAAGTTCACGAGGAAGCCGAGCACATGGAACACGCCGTGAGTGATCGATTGATCGATCGCATCGACGCGTATCTCGGACACCCGCAGTCCGATCCCCACGGCGACCCGATACCGCGCAGCGACGGCACCGTTGACGACGCCGAAGGAACAACCTTGACTCAGTGGCCCGCCGGCGAGTCGTTTCGCATCGTCCGCGTGTTGGACCAAGACAGCGATTTCTTGCGATTTCTGACCGACGCCGGACTGGAACTTTCGTCGATCGGCGATGTCATCGACCATACCCCACAAGCGGCGACGACGACGGTTCGCGTCAGCAAACGCACGACCGTGCTAAGTGAGCAGGTGGCGGATAAACTGATTGTGGTCTCACCTTAAAAAATCCACGTCGTCGCGTTCGATTGCTTCGACCGCCACGACAAACCAATGGCAAACCCGCGGCAAACGCCGACACCACTGGAGAAACACGCTTTGGAAATTTGGCCCGCAATCGATCTTCGTCACGGCAAGCCGGTACGGCTCAAGCAAGGCGATTACGAACGACAAACCGTCTTTGGTGACGACCCGGTCGAGTTCGCACAGCGCTGGAAAGATGCCGGTGCGAGGTGGCTGCACTTGGTTGACCTGGATGCCGCCAAGGGCGACGATTCCGCGGCCAATCGCGCCGCCGTCGCCAAGATCGTCAAAGCGACCGGATTGCCGTGCCAGTTGGGCGGTGGGGTTCGTGACGAAGATGCAATCGCCTCGCTATTGGATGTCGGCTTGCATCGATTGGTGGTCGGGTCGGCAGCGCTAAAGCAACCGGCATGGTTTGCCGAGATGGCAGACAAGTACGCCGGAAAACTTGCCGCCGGTATCGATGCCCGCGATGGGATGGTCGCAACCGACGGATGGTTGGAAACGAGTCAAACGCCCGCGATCGATTTAGCGAAAGACCTGCGTCAACGTTCCGCCAACATCGCCGCGATCATTTACACCGACATCGCTCGTGATGGCATGATGCAGGGTCCCAATTTCGACGGATTGAAACAAATGGCAGACGCCACCGATATCCCTCTGGTCGCCAGTGGCGGAGTGTCAACGCTGCAGGATGTTCAAAAACTGGTTGAAATGCAAATGCCCGCGGCGATCGTGGGTCGTTCGTTGTATGACGGTGCGATGAAACTAGAAGACGTGTTACGCATCGCGGGTGAGTTGGTCTAATCGCGGGTGAGTTGGTCTAGAGGTGAATTCCATGTTGCGCGTTCCGATGTCCCAAACGGCTATGTCACTCGGGTTCGCCCGATGGTGCTGTCTGTTATTGATCGCAACGCCACTTGCGACGACGCGGTTACGCGCCGAAACCTATAAACGGCTTCCTCCCGCCGGAATCAAAATCGATGCGGCCGCCGGGAAATCGCTGCGAGTCCGTGTCAAACAAATTCAAAGCAAGCTTGACGAAGCTGCGTCGCGATCGGACGACGCGGCAAAATGGAGCCCCGACGTGCAAGTGCTCGTCCGCGCCGTGCGGCTAGCGTTAGATCAAGAGCTGTTCTTCAAGAAAGAGCAAGTGAAAGACGCGGGCTTGTTGCTCGATGAAGCGGATCGCCGCTTGTCCGCCGCGGTCAATGGACAGCGTGGCTTGAAACTGATTGGACTGGCCGATCAACCGCTGCAGGAACCGCAACTCTTGGTCGGCGGGTTCGTCTCGCATCTGGACGATTCGGTCCAACCGTACGGCCTCGTCATTCCGCCGAACTTTGATGCAGCGGCCACCCCGACCTCTCGTATGGATGTTTGGCTGCATGGACGCGGTGACACGAAAACAGAGATTCCGTTTCTGCGCGAGCGGATGACCAAGGTCGGACATTACGCTCCCGAAAGCACGATCGTACTGCACCCATTCGGTCGGCACTGCAACGCGTTTAAGTTTGCCGGCGAGCGTGACGTCTATGAATCCATCGACCACGTCAAGCGCTTGATCGCGATCGACGACGATCGCGTTGCCATTCGAGGATTTTCAATGGGCGGGGCCGGGTGCTGGCACCTCGCCGTTCATGATCCGGCGATGTGGTTCGCCGTGAATCCGGGGGCAGGTTTTGTCGATACGCTGGTCTATCAAAAGTGGCACGACGATCCTCCCTTTCCCCTTGATCCGGTTCAGCAAAAATTGCTTCGGTGGTACGACGTGTTGCCCTGGGTCACGAACCTAAAGAACACACAAGTGGTGGCTTACAGCGGCGAAATCGACAAACAAAAACAGGCAGCCGATCGGGTCTTCGAAGCGTCCAAATCAGCCGGGTTCGACTGGCCGTACGTGATCGGTGCGGGGATGGCACACAAGATCGATCCTGTATCGGCAAAATCGATCGATGCCACGATCGCTCAGTGGGCTGCGAGTCCGGTGGAACATCCGCGGAAAGCGATCGAGTTTGTGACCCACACCCTGCGGTATCACCAGGCTGACTGGTTGTCGGTTACCGGACTTGCCGAGCACTGGAACGCCGGCCGAGTGAAGGCCAACATCCTTTCCGATGAAATGATGGAAATCCGCACCGAAGGTGTCAGTCAAATCGCATTGGACTTTCGTCAAAGTGGCTGGCCAGAGGGTTCGGATGAAATCAAGTTAATCATCGACCGCGAACGTTTGATCATCGAAGACGAAGATGAAGCCGCCGGGCTGCAGTGCCGGTTGATTCGAGACAATCCCGACGACGGACAGTGGTACCAGCTGTCAGGCGAACAAACCGAATTGCGCAAACGACCGGGAATGCAGGGCCCCATCGACGACGCATTCTGTGACCGGTTCATATTCGTTGTCCCCAGTCGTCCCGCGGTGCACGGCGTTGTCCAGCGGTGGATCGATCGAGAAATCGCGTACGCTAAAAGTCGTTGGCAGCGCCTGATGCGCGGCGACGTCCGCATCGTTACCGATGCGGAATTGACCGAAGAACAAATCGAAACATGCAATCTGATTTGCTTTGGCGATTTCAGCAGCAACCAGTTCTTGCGAGACATCGCACCCCAGTTGCCGATCCAGTGGACACGGGATGAAATACGAGTGGGCGATCGGCAGTTTGATCCGAGTACACACGCGCCGGTGTTCTGTTATCCCAATCCCCGCAATCCGGATCGATACGTGGTCGTCAACAGCGGAATGACATTTCGAGAGTTTTCCAACACCAGCAACTCACGTCAAATCGCGATGCTGCCGGATTGGGCGGTGCTGGAAGTCAGCGACGAGATGGACGATGCCATCTTTGCCGGCAATGTCATCGACAAAGGATTCTTTGACGAACGCTGGCAACTTCCGGTCGCACCGAACAATTAAACACGGCCGGCGAAACGCATGACCATCGCTGCGATTGCGTTCATGTAATTCATGCAGGCTAGCGGAAAGAGGCTATTTGGCAGCGACGATGTAGCAAACCCAACTGGGATCACTTGGCGCTTCGTCGCTGCGTTCCCAGGTTCCATCGTCCTCTGGGTCGTCTTCGTCTTCGATTTCCCAGTAGACATGACTTTCGCTGAACCCGGCTTCGCTCAACATTTCTCGCACTTCGGGAATCGTCCAGAAACGCCAATCGTATTGAAAAGCTTTCTTCAGCTTACTGCCGTCGCTGAACTTAAAGCTGATATCAAATTTCGCTTCGGCGGTGATTGGATTGAAACTGGCTTGTTTCCACTCGTACTTGAATCCCTTCTTTCCCTTGACGATGGTACGTCGATCGACCAAATCTTCTTCATAGCACTCGCCGCCACCCATCATATCCAGCACCATGATGCCTTCGGCGTTCAAATTGGCTCGGGCCGTCTTGAAGTATTCGATCACTTCGGGTCGGGTCTTAAAGATCCAGAACGAAAAGTTCTGTGCCGCCAACACATCGACTTGGGGCCGATTGCGTTTACGAACATCCTGCAACAACAAACGCACTCGCTTTTGTTGTGCATCGGACAGCTTTGACAGATTGTGATCACGCCCCCACTGCAACGTTTCGTCACAGAGATCAACACCCAGCGCGGTACGGCGGGCACTGGATTTCACCCACTCGCAGCAAACCGCGAATGTTCCGCAAAAGTCTTCGCGCAGCGAATTCGGTTTTCGCCGATAGAAATCACGATACGCCTGTTCAAAGAACTCGACTTCGTGCTCAGGCGTTTGAACCGACTTTTGATAACACTTGAACTTGTCCGCCTTGTCGGCCATGGTCTGGCCGCTTTTTTTACGTTTTGCCATTTTGGCGGTTATCGTCTCGCCATGCGTTTCGCGATCGCTTCGCGCGATAACGGCATGATCTCTGCGGCTCCGCCTGGGTTATAAAGCAAGTCATCGCGCGACGGTTTCGTATCGGTGTTGTCGTACTGCACCAAGTAGGCGCCGATCTGCGTACCATCCTCTTCATAGACGGGTGGCCAGAACTCTTCGCCACGAATGGCAAGTGTCTTGGCGAGCAATCGAGTCGCCCGCCCTGAGAAACCACTCAAGACCATGTCCAGGCGCCCAAGGGCTTCGCGGAACAGGTAGAACACAAGTGCGGTGTCTTTGTCTTCGCCACCGGCGTAGGCCCAAGTCCCGTCATCCTTTTCGTAGTAGAACCCGGGCTTCGGAGCGTCTTCGTTCTTGCTCAGCCGGGTGCCGGCGGATGCGGCATCCGGATGGGGATCGGAATCGCGGTAACGCAAGAAAAACGGACATGATCGTGCCGAGACATCGTCAACGTCATCTTCGGTGACAAAAGGCGTGCATCCGAACACGTCGGAGAACAACAGCTCGACCACCGGATTGCTTTTCACACTTCCGATACAGACCATGCCGCGATCGCCGGTACCTTCGACAAAACTGTTGAAGACTTCGTTGGCACGGGCGCGAACATCCTCTTGCGGAACCTGACCGGGGCTCCAGATCAACGTCTGCTGCAATCGATCAGGCATCGGCACCGTTTGCGTCACTCCCTCGTCGCCTTCGAGCATCGTGCCTTGGTGCTTTGCGGATCCGCCGAGCGTGGAAACGCCATTAAGCAATTCGCCGAACAGGACGGCGTCGCTGGCCACCACCGTTGCGCTATCGGCTTTGGCCTCGTTGTCGGCGTGGCGAACACCGAGCACGATTTCGATATCGCCGCGACGAGCCAACAGTTCCCAGAAATTTTCGGCGTTGACCGCGAACAAGGCGCCCGGCAATTGGTCCGCCGTGGCATAGCCGTGATCGATCAAATAATCGCACAGCCGTGATAAAGCTTCTAACGGGATGTATTTCGCCTCGTTTTTCAGCAATGAGGCGACTTGGTGTCGGTCCAAACCGGTATGCTCGACGATCGACTTGATGGTGCCGGGGCGTTTACGGCGATCGGGAGTGTGCCCCAATAATTCCGCCAAACGGAATGCATATCTCATCAGTTATCAGTTTCTGGGTTGGAGTAGCAGAAAGGTGGTGGCCGCCATTGTAGCAAGCAGGAAAAGTACATAGGTCGTGTCGACCATGGTCTATAATGAAATAGCTTGTCTTTTGTCCTTGTCGATTGTGTTAAGCAATGCCGCCCGCATCCGCAACCACCTTAAATCGCGCCTCGGGTGACCCATCCGCTCGATCTCAATCCGACCATAGTTCTGGGGGCCCTGACAAGGCCGAGACGCTGATCCGCCAGCGAATCGCGGAAGCTCGCAAAGCATTGTGGATGGCCGAACTCGTTCGCGCGATGCTGCGGTGGGTGATCACGTCGATACTAGTGCTGCTGGGTTGGATCGTGGTCGACCAATGGGTTTACTCCGGCGGGATGGTGATGCGATCCATCGTCGCCAGCGGCCTTTTCTGCCTCAGTGTCTGGTATTTATGGCGGTTCGTGCGACCGTTGATCGGCAATTCCATTCGCCCTGAATACGCCGCTCGATCGATCGAACGTGACCTGCCCGAGCTGCGGCAACAGCTGACCAGCTACGTCACGTTGCACCCGGAAACGGATGAGCAACGTCAAACGGGATTGGCCGGCCGGGTGGTTCGCTCGATGGGGGCCCAAGCGGCCACTCGTTTGAAGTCGCACGACGCGCTGCCCGATGAAGCCACCGGAACGTTGCGACTTTGGATAGCGGCGGCAGCTGCATTAGCTGTTTTAATTATCTATTCTGCCGTCACGCCCAAAAATCCAATTCGTTCGGCGGGACGATTAGTCGCACCTTTGGCAAACATTTCTCCGGCACGTCGGGTATCGATCACGGAAGTCACGCCGGGTGACGCCGAAGCGATCGCGGGCCGCAACATCGATGTTTCCGCTCGCGTCGATGGACTGACCGCAGACGAGCAAGTTTTTTGCCGCTGGGCATCCGAGGGCCAATACATCGAGTCTGAATTGACGTTCGACTCGAGCACGCGGCGGCATCTCGGCGAGATCTCGCTTTCACACGCGGCGGCCGGCGAAGTCAGCTACACGATCTCGGCGGGCGACGCGACCGCCGGACCTTTCCGTTTGGCCGTTGACGATGTGCCCGTCGTTGCGGTTGATGCAATTGATTACTCGCCACCGAAGTATACCGGCACGCCACCACACACCAGTCAAAGCGCATCGATCAGTGCGGTCGATGGCACGCGTGTGACCGTCAAAACGGTCACCAATCGAAAAATTGCCCGCGCCACCATCGAGTTCAATCCGCGACCGATCGGCCAATCGATCCAGGCCACCGCTGGCGCGACCGAGATGTTGATCGACGAAAGCGGCCGGCAACAGTCCATCACATTTCCGCTGCGGAGCGCCATCGGACGTGCCGCCGAAGTTCAACTGGACAGCTATCGCATCCGTGTCTGGGATGACTCGGGTCAAGACAACACCGATCCGATCATTTATCCGGTGCGTGTCATTCCAGACTTCGCACCGGAAGTCGCGATCGTGATGCCCCAAAAATCGCCCAAAGATGTCCCGATCAACGCGCAACAAGTGATCGAAGTCCACGCGTCGGATCCCGACTTCGGTTTGCGGACGGTAACGCTGCGAGTTCGGCGTGGCATTGATTTGATTTCCGAACCACTGCTTTGGAGCGATCCGCAGGGGGCTCGCGGAAACCATGTCAGTGAATTTCGCTTTCGACCGTCTCGGTATGGATTACGGATTGGCGACGTCGTCCTGGTTCGCGCGGCGGCGGTCGACAACCGATCGGTCGAAGGTGACACAAGAATCGAGCCCAATGAAACGGTCACCGATGCAATCGAATTAAGAATCATCGCCAGTGAGCCGCTGGACAATGATCCGCAAACTGCCGACGGCTTGACCGAACCCGACAATCGTCCGGCCACCGATGTGCCATCGCAACCGGGCGAACAATCCGAATCCGGCGATCAGTCTGGCGGTGGTCAGGCTTCCCCCGGCGGCGAACAGTCCTCAGGGGGCGAACAGTCCTCAGGCGGCGATCAGTCCGGCGGGGGCCAGCAGTCGGGAAGCGGCCAGCAGTCAGGCGGTGACGGCCAGCCATCCTCGGATGATCAGCAATCCGGATCGGGTGAATCATCCGGCGGCGGCGAATCGTCTGGCGGCGGAGCGTCCGATGCAGATAGCCACGACTCCTCCGGCGCTTCGGACGATCCTTCGAATCCATCCAACTCTGCGCGCGAACCCGGCCAGTCATCAACCGGATCCGAAACGACCGATCCGAACCAAAACGCGGGCGATAGCGAGTCAGATGGCCCGATGTCAAACGAGTCGACAGACGCAGGCTCCCAGGGCACTCCTTCGGACAGCCCCAATCCCGACAGCGCAGATCCGGCAAACGCAGACCCGTCAAACTCTGGACCGGGCCAAGGTGCGGCTTCCGGTGAGGGCGCGACCGGTGAAAACGGCAGCGGCCAACGTGGATCCGATTCGGGATCCTCCGAGTCCCCGAAATCCGGCGATGATAACGCAGGCGACGACAGCGGACCGCCGCAACATGACGGTGAGGCCTTTGAACGAATTCGCGAGCACATCGAACAAAAACAGCGAGAACAACAAAGCCAATCAAACAATCCATCCGGCGGCAGCTCATCGCAGCAAACCAATGACGGCGGTGCGTCGGACGACGCGAGTCGTCAACGCCCGGAAGAATCCGATTCCGCAGATCGCTCGGCGTCCAAGTCAGACGCCGACCAAGCCAGCAGTGGTGACGAGAGCAGCGGCTCGAAATCCAACCAAGGATCAAACGAGTCAAACAACCAGCCAAGTTCGGGCGAACCCGGTGGCAAGTCGAATCGGTCACCCGAAAGCGAACGAGGGGATGCACCCCGAGACATGGCGGACAACGCATCGCAAAAACCCGATCCATCAAAAAGCGAATCGGCGAGCGAACCACAGGGCGCCGCGTCGGATTCTGATGCAACGGAATCTGACCCCGCGGACCAGGGATCGGCTGCGTCCGAGAAATCGGACGCGCAGTCACCGGACGCACAGTCACCGGACGCACAATCACCCGATGCACAGTCATCTGATGCGGAATCATCTGGCAATGATCCATCGGAAAATCCATCCTCTGGTCAACCATCGCCTGAATCCCAGTCATCCGAATCCACATCCGAATCATCGGGCGACGATCCTTCTAAGGGAACCGACGACGACTCGGGGTCGGCCGGGACCGATTCACAGGGTGATCAAGCCGCATCCCGTGACTCCTCATCGCGATCCGACGCATCGAACGATTCGCAGGACTCGTCATCGAAGTCCGACTCGCAATCAGATTCAAAGAGTTCTGGACAGCCAAGCGATGCTGACAAGTCGTCCGGTTCCCAGTCGGGCCGCGACGATGACAACGCCTCACGGGATTCATCGGGGTCTGATTCCGGCGCACCCTCGACATCGGCAGGGAAACCTGGCGGCGATTCCAGTTCCAACCCGACCGGATCGAGTTCCAGCTCGGCCAGTGATGCGGCTAACGGAAACGTCGGCGATGAAGCACCGCCGATTCCACCTTCGGAAGCCGACGTCGAGTACGCAAAGAAGGCAACTGATATGGTTTTGGACTATCTGAACCAGACACGCGACGCGCCGGATCAAGAGTTGATGGACAAACTGAACTGGACCGAAGACGACATGCGCCGGTTTGCCGATCGCTGGCAGCGCGCCCGCGATTTGCAGCAATCAAACGACGCGGGTGCCGATCCGATGTCCGAGTGGCAAGAAACCCTCAAGAGTTTGGGAATCCGCCGCCCCGAGGCTCAGTCGCAAAGCGGTCGCGATTCCGCCGATACGCTTCGCTCTCTGCGCGACGCCGGCAATCGCAAACCACCGCCGGCAGCCCATCGAGACGCATTCGACGCATTCCGACGTGCCATCGGCCAGCAGCAATAGCGGCGAGGGAGTTTCGCGATCGCGAACGGCTGAAATCAACCGTGGTCTGCACGTTTCTTTTGCGCAAGGGCCGCACACGTGATCTGCGGCGGTAGCCGCAAGGACGAACAAACTTTAGGCTGATCGTCGTTCGCGCCACTCGCATCGCGAATGAAACACCGCTCCCCCAACGTCGCTGCTGCACATGTCACGCACACTTTTTCGCAATGCAAACATCGTCCTGTCCGATTCGGTTCGCACAGGATCGGTGCTAACCGATAACGGCATCATTCTTGATGTCGATGCCGGGACGAACGTCGCCACCGATGAAATCATCGATTGTTCGGGCAAACATTTGATGGCAGGCGTGATTGACGACCAAGTTCACTTTCGCGACCCCGGTTTGACTCACAAGGAAGACCTGTTCACCGCATCGCGCGCATGCGCCGTTGGTGGTGTCACGTCATTCTTGGAAATGCCTAACACCAAGCCGCCAGCGATTTCGATGGATGGAATTCGCGAAAAACATCGGATCGCATCGGAAAAGTCCTGCGTGAATTACGGATTCTATATCGGCGCGACGCCCGATAACGTTCAGGAACTAGCACATGCCGTTGACGTGCCCGGAATCAAGATTTTTATCGGCAGCAGCACCGGCAATCTCCTGGTCGACCAGCAAGCGGCGTTAGAAAGAATCTTTGCCGAAACCACGCTACCCATTTGTGCTCACTGCGAAGACGAGTGGACCGTCCGCGAGAACGCAAAGCGACTGGCCGGCACCAAAGACATTCGCGATCACTCGAATATTCGAGACGAAAACGCTGCCTTGATCGCAACCAAGCGGGCAATCGATCTGTCCACGCGGCACCGGCATCGATTTCATGTACTTCACGTCTCAACCGCCGCCGAGGTGCCGTTGGTCGCTGCGGCGAAACCTTACATCACCGCCGAGGTTTGCCCGCATCACTTGTTCTTCAACGTTGACGACTACGCGCGGCTGGGCAGTCGGATTCAGATGAATCCGTCGATCAAGTCGGCCGCCGACAACCGTGGTTTGTGGCAGGCATTGTTGAATGGTGAAATCCAAGTCATTGCCACCGATCACGCGCCACACACACTGGAAGAAAAACAGAAGCCATACCCCGAAAGCCCGTCCGGATTACCGGCGGTCGAAAACAGTTTGGCGCTGTTGCTTGATCAAGTGACCCATGATCGCTGCACCCTTTCACAAGTCACGTCTTGGATGAGTGACGCGCCGGCGCGTATCTGGGGCATGGTCGGCAAAGGCCGCATCGAGTCCGGTTACGACGCTGACCTCGTCCTGGTCGATCTGAACGAATCCCGCACGATCCGTGATGAAGACCAGCAGACGAAATCGAAATGGAGTCCCTGGCACGGTGAACGACTGACGGGGTGGCCCGTCGCAACATGGGTAGGCGGCCATCGCGTTTGGCAACGAGACGCTGGATTCGACGAAGCATTCCGAGGCAACCAGCTTCGGTTTGATCATTCCCGCGGAGGCTTTTGGAATACACCGGACGGGATCGGCACCTGGGAGTCAAAATCGGTGTGAAACCTTTGATCTGACAACCTGTTCGATCGAGTGACATTCCATGACGAAAACTCGCCTATCCCAAGACCGCTCGGTACAGCCCGACGCATTGCCGGAATACAATATCGTTCCCTGCTGATTCTGCCCTGCCCCCTTTCGACTTCACCAATACTGCTGAGACCGCGATGAAATCCACTTACGCATTCTTGTCGATCGCCATTTTAGTTTGCTCGAGTTTGACCAGCACCAGTAACGCTGACCAACCGGCAACCGTCGGTGACACGACCGTCCTGTTTGACGGCAGCGACATGTCTCACTGGTCCGGGCGAGATGACTTGTGGTCGCATGAAGACGGTCAGATCGTCGGCCGAACTTCCGACGCGGACCCGATCGACGCCAACACGTTCCTGATCTATCAGGGCGATGTGCCCGAAAATTTTGAATTGACGCTGCAATTCAAGATCGAAAGCGGCAATTCAGGAATCCAGTACCGCAGCAAAGTCTTGGACGAGCAAAAGTCCATCGTGGGCGGATATCAAGCAGACATTGATTTTTCCAATAAATTTGCGGGCATCCTGTACGAAGAAAAAGGCCGCGGCATTTTGGCCAAACGTGGCGAAAGTGTCACCATCGACGCCGATGGAGACAAGATTCGCAAGCGATTCGGTGACGAACAGGCGATGGCGAACGCAATCCATCCAGGCAAATGGAACGATTTTCGCGTCGTCGCCAACGGGAATCACTTGCAACACTTCATCAACGAAGCAATGACCGTTGAAGTGATCGATGAGCAATCTGAAAAAGCGGCCACCGACGGCGTGATCGCGCTGCAAATCCATAAGGGACCGGCAATGACCGTCCGATTCAAGAACATCACGCTTCGCGAGCTAAAGTAACGGTTCATGGAAAAATCGATCTGGCCTGCCGATGACCAAACGGAGACCTTATTGTCGGCCGCGCGAAACGGCGACTCCGACGCGGTCAACCGATTGCTCGAACGACATCGGGTGTCGGTGCGACGATTGGTCGAAATGCGTCTTGATCGCAAAGTCCGCCAACGCGTCGATGTTAGCGACGTCGTGCAGGATGTCATGATCGAAGCAAGCGGGCGACTGGATAAGTATCTGAACGATCCCGGCTTGGCGTTCCACCTGTGGCTTCGACAGATCGCATGGGACCGAATCATCGACACGTACCGACGTCACCGCGTCAGTGCGAAACGAAACATGGATCGCGAACAGCCCATCACGGCACCCGGCGGTCCGGATCAGTCGTCGATGATGTTGGCCGTCCAGTTATGCGATCCCGGATTAACGCCTGCCGCGAAAGCAACTCAGCGAGAAATCGCGTTGCAAGTCGAGGACGCGATTGAGCGATTGCCCGACGCGGATCGCGAAGTGATCTTGATGCGCCATTACGAACATCTCTCGAACCAAGAAATTGCCGCAGCATTGGATTTGAATGACGCAGCCGCGAGCATGCGATACCTGCGGGCCGTTCGACGCTTGCGTGAACTATTATCCGGCACGGATGCTTCTGCGGACGAGCACGACGGGTGAACGATTTGACGGAACCGTCGCCCCCGGATCGAGATCAACGACTTGCCAACCTGTTGGCCGAACTGACCGATTCGATTTGCCGCGGCGAGCCCGTCGATCTAGAAAGTGTTTACCGTGAACATCCCGATCTGGCCGATGATCTGAAGAATCTATGGGGTGCGATCTTGGTCACCGATACGGCCGGCACCGCGTTTTCGCAGGCTCCCAACACGCCGAACGACGACAGCAGCGAAAGTCTGCGGCGCATCCAATTGCCAGCGACTTTTGGCGACTATCAATTGTTGGAAGAAGTCGGTCGCGGCGGAATGGGCGTGGTTTTTCGCGCCGTACAGGTGAGCCTTGATCGCGAAGTCGCCGTAAAGATGATTTTGCGAGGCCGTTTAGCCAGCGACGTCGATTTGCAACGTTTTTTGGCCGAAGCCGCAGCAACAGCACGGCTGGAACATCCCAACATTGTGCCGGTCTATGAAGTCGGTGATGTCGACGGGCGACCGTTTTTTTCGATGCAGTATGTCGAAGGTGCGACACTGGCGCGTCGTATCGCGGATGGGCCGCTGCCGCAACGCGAAGCGGCGCGCATCGTTGCCGAGGTTGCCCGCGCGGTCGGATTCGCCCATCGACAAGGCGTGCTGCACCGCGATCTGAAACCCAGCAATATCATGCTGAACAAAGACGCCAAGCCGTTGATCACCGATTTCGGACTGGCCAAACAAGCCGGCAGCGAAATTGATCTGACGCGCAGCGGAATGCTGGTCGGCACACCGGCCTATATGTCACCTGAACAAGCCGGCGGCAACAATGCCGCCGTCGGTCCAGCCAGCGACATCTACAGCCTCGGTTGCGTGCTGTATTTCGCGCTGACGGGTCGGTCTCCGTTGGTTGCTGAAACGCCGATGGAATTAGTGATGTTGGTCATCGAACAGGATCCCAGTCCGCCGCGGGCGCTGCGTCCAGGCCTGGACCGCGATTTAGAAATGATTGTCATTCGATGTTTGCAAAAGCCCATCGACCTGCGATACGATTCGGCCGACGCATTAGCGTCCGACCTGGAAGCCTACCTGGCCGATGAACATGTCTCGGCCAGCGATGGACGATTTGGACAAGTGATCGCGCGGACGTTCCGCGAAACACACCACGCCGCCAAACTGGAAAACTGGGGCAAGCTGTGGATGTGGCATTCGCTGGTCTTGCTGGTCGCGTGCGTGCTGACCTGGCTGCTCGACTTTCTCGAAATCCGCCAACGCATGGTCTATGCCGCCGTTTGGACGATCGGACTGGGCGCTTGGGCCGCGGTGTTTTGGAAGATGCGTCAACGCATGGGCCCGGTCACATTCGTCGAACGCCAAGTCGCACATGTCTGGGGCGCAAGTATGATCGCGATCGCGATGATGTTCCCACTCGAAGCGTTGCTGAACCTGCCCGTGCTAAAACTCTCGCCTTTGCTGGGCGTGATCAGCGCAATGGTGTTTGTCGTAAAAGCGAGTATGTTTACCGGTGCATTCTATGCACAGGCAGCCGCGCTGCTTGCCACTTCGGTTGCGATGGCAGTTTGGCCGCAAGCCGCGCATTTGATCTTTGGCGTTGTCGCGGCGGCTTGCTTCTTTGTGCCCGGCTACCAATACCAACAACGACGAAAAGCCAGGTCGATCAATTGATCGATGGTCCTCGGTCGCCGCGTCGACCCATCCGCGCCGACCCCGGACCATAAATCGATCCCCAAAGTGGATTGAAACCGGCAGTCGCGTTCCGCTTCAATAGATACACCATGAATGATTTGCCTGATTGCCACACCGACGTGCAAGCCATCGTGATTGGCGCCGGCCCTGCCGGATTGATGGCCGCCGAAGCGTTGGCCGACTGCGGTCATCAGGTGATCGTCGCCGATGCTAAGCCGACCGCGGGACGCAAGTTTCTGATGGCGGGCAAATCGGGTTTGAATATCACCAAGGACACCAGTGACACAGATTTACTTGCCGCCTACGGTCCCGATGCCGCCTGGATCGCTCCGCTGCTTGCCGATTTCGGCAGCGACGCGGTCAAGCAATGGGCACAAGACTTAGGACAGGACGTGTTCACGGGTTCGTCCGGCCGAGTATTTCCAACGACGATGAAATCCTCACCTCTGCTACGAGCTTGGCTCCGGCGACTGGCGGACAAAAACGTTCAGCTAAAAACGCGGTGGCGTTGGCAAGGATGGGAAAAGGCAAGAACCCAGACGGACACAATTCTGTCCGATACCGTTGTGCCCGAGACGCTGGTGTTTGAAACGCCCCAAGGCCGCCATACCGTAACAGCCACAGCGACTGTATTGGCGCTAGGCGGATCAAGCTGGTCACGGCTTGGATCGGATGGAAAGTGGACGGCGCCGTTAAGCGCAGCAGGTGTCTCGATCGTACCTTTTCAGCCGGCCAATATGGGATTTGTCGTCGAGTGGTCTGACTATATGCGACCACACTTCGGCGCCGCCATTAAACCGTTACGGCTAACGGCCGGTGACACGTCGGTGATGGGCGAAATGATCATTTCGCAGCGAGGAATCGAAGGCGGTGGCGTCTATGCGGTGAGTCGCGCGATGCGTGAAGGGGCGCCGCTGGTCTTGGATTTGATCCCCGATGTGAGCGCCGAGACGCTGGACAAACGGATGGCAAAGTTATCGGGAAAAGCATCACGCAGCTCGGTTCTGCGGAAAGCGTTTGGGTTTGGGCCCGCCAAATCGGCGCTCATCAACGAATTCGCCCGAGCAGTCCCCGTCAAGGAACTGGCGCGAGCTGTCAAAGCACTCACCATCGACCATGCCGGACCAAGACCGATCGACGAAGCCATCTCGACCGCAGGCGGGATTGCCAAAGATGTTCTCGATGAAACGCTAATGCTGAGAGCGAAACCGGGCGTCTTTTGTGCCGGTGAAATGATCGACTGGGAAGCACCCACGGGCGGATATCTGATCACTGCCGCGCTGGCGACCGGTCGCGCAGCCGGCCAAGCGGCGGCAAAGTTTATCGATACATCAGCGGCCAAACGGGCCGAATAATCCGACGACTCATTTCAGACGGCCGACCCCAGCGGCTTACGTCTGATTCGCCGCGACTTCGCAAGTTGTGCATCATCTAGTCGATTGATGTTGTCTCAGCGTGATCAGTGACAGTTCGGGGCGGCAATTGATTCGCATCAAATGAACGCCGCCCAAGCCTCGCGTCACGTGCATCGTCGTGGGCGGCTTAACAAAGTCGCCCGAAGCGAACCGACTGCCATGAAAACTAGGGCTCAACACCGGTCCGATCAATGGCAACCGCCCTTGGCCGCCATGTGTATGTCCGGCCAACATCAGATGCACTTGATGTTTCCTGGCCCAGGTGATCTGGTCTGGGCTGTGGCTCAATAACAGCCGAAAGTCACCGTCCTGCACCCCGCTCATTTCGGGGCGTCCGAACCAGGGATATTCGTTGCCGATCAATGCCGTGGGCACGCCTCGCAATTGGCATCGATGGACTCTCGGTCCTAAATCGTTCCATCCCGCACGATGCATCGCGTCTCGTGTTTCGCTGGGGTCAACAATGCGCGTATCGTGGTTGCCCAAGATAAAATACCGACCATCTCGTGCGTCGGCGGGCGAGAAAATATCAAACAGCCAATCCACGCACATTTGTTTATCGATGATGTCACCGGTCAGCGTAAAAAGTTCCGGCCCCCACGCTGTTGCACGCTCGACTGCATAGCGGATGTAATCGGGTTCGATATGTCCGGTCAGATGCACATCGGAAATTTGGGCGATGCGGTATCCATCGAGTGACTTTGGCAAATTCAGCACAGGCAATTCCACCTGTTCAATGGCAAGATCAAACAACTGATTTAGGGGCAGTCGCGATTCCCATTTGCATTTCGACGTCCGCGCCAGCGGTTTGCCGACCACTTGGTCCACGTGCACGACTTCTACCTTACGAGGCGCGTCGGCCCATTCGAGTCGAAGAATCGGACGCCACAACAGCCACGGAATTCCAAACACCAGCCACGCGAGCAGACAAACGATTCCGTAACTGGCCATCGAAGCGGGTATCGGCAATTGGCCAACACGTCCGGTCGCGATGTCCAAGCATTCGTCTGTGTACAGCCACAAAAAAATGATCGGGATCAGGACAGTGGTTAGGACAAAGACCATCTCGATCTGTTTGATCGTGCGCCGGCGCAAACCACAGGAATTCAAGCGGTTATAGATTGCCAGATGCAGTCCAAAGTGACCTATGAGCGCCGCCGCGCCGATCCATTGCCAAACCATACTAGTGAAGCGCCTTTGGTCGCATGAACTGGACGAGCTTCACATTGTCGGGATCCAGTGGCGTTTGCCAGTCATCGATGTCGACGCGAAACACGGCGGCGGCGGCGGTTGGCATATCCATGTATTTGTCCGTCAGACATGACACCAAGTGTGCCATGCCTGGGTTATGCGCCAACACCAAGATTGTCTTGGCGTCATTACCATCATCCCTAATGGCCTGCAGAATCGATTCCGCCGGTGCCAAGTAAAGTGATTTCAGATACCGAGTCTCGGGCTCCGATGGCCACTCGGGCAACATCAAATCGAGTGTTTCACACGTGCGTAGGGATGTCGACGACAAAACCAGATCAGGCACCGAATCGACTTCGGCCAACCACTCGGCCATGGCCGGCGCCGCCCGTCTGCCTCGTTTATTTAGCGGACGATCATGATCGGACAGCGAAGGGTCCTCCCAGTCGCTCTTGGCGTGGCGCATCAAAACGAGACGCCGTTTGATGACGGTCGGTTGCATTGTCGGTCCATGCGCGTCAATGGTCATTTGATTGTCAAATCGCTACAGTGAAAGCCAAGCCAACTCCAAAATCCTCCAGTCGACGCGACAGGTGAAATATGACTCGTTGTTTCTATCAATCGTGTATTCGGACGCGTTTGGGCATCGCAATTTGCTGTGCCACCGTGTTTTTCTTGGATGTCAGTCAGGGAATGGGCGAAGACTGGCCAGGATGGATGGGGAATTCGCGAGACGGAGTTTACCGCGAAACGGGAATCATCGACGAGGTCCCTGCGGATGGACTAAAAGTCAAATGGCGTGTTCCCATCGCTGGCGGCTATGCAGGCCCGGCAGCGGCAGACGGTCGCGTCTTCGTATTTGACTACACCAAGGAAGGCGGCGAGTCCTTCAACGACCCCGGCAAGCGGGCGGAATTGAAGGGCAAAGAACGACTGATCGCCTTGGACGCAGAAACAGGCAAGGAATTGTGGAAACACGAGTACGATTGCAATTACAGCATCTCGTACCCGGCCGGGCCGCGTTGCACGCCCACGGTCGATGGTGATCGCGTGTACCTGCTAGGCAGCGAAGGCGACTTTCGGTGCTTAAGCGTTGATTCGGGTGACCTGATCTGGAAACGAAACCTGCAAACAGATTTCGCCGCCGAAGTTCCCATCTGGGGTTTCGCGTCACATCCGCTGGTTGATGGCGACATGATCTACACAATGGTCGGTGGCCCTGGCCAGGGTATCGTGGCGTTTGACAAACAAACCGGCGAGACGAAATGGAAAACGCTCGATTGCAGCACGGGTTACTGCCCACCGGCGATCATCCAAGCCGGCGGTGCTCGCCAATTGATTGTGTTTCATCCGACGGCGGTTGAAAGCTTGAATCCGGATGATGGTTCAAGTTACTGGAGCATTTCGATGACGCCTGCCTATGACATGTCCGTCACGCGTCCGGTCGTCAGTGGCAACATGATGTACGTCAGCGCGATTCAAACTGAAGCGTTGATGATCGAGCTTGATCAAGACTCACCAACGGCCAAAGAAGTTTGGCGCGGCGAACCAAAGAACGCCGTTCACTGTTCTAACAGTACCCCGGCCTTTGTCGACGGCACGATCTATGGAACCGATTGCATTACCGGCGCCCTGATCGCGGTGGACGGCAAGAACGGTGACCGTTTGTGGGAAACGTTTGCCGCGACCAAACCTGATGAAAAACGTTTTATCAAACATGGGACGGCGTTCATCACTCAGATCGGTGACACCAATGACTATCTGTTAATGAGCGAAACAGGTGACCTGATTCTGGCCAACCTGACCGCGTCCGGGTACCAAGAAAAAGGACGCTTTCACGCCGTCGATCCGACCGGTGAATGTTTCGGACGCGATGTCGTCTGGAGCCATCCGGCTTATGCCGACCGAACCGCCTACATTCGCAATGACAAAGAAATCGTCGCAGTGGATTTGGCCAAGCACTAACCGCCGCGTTTGGATCGTTGTCCTGGCGGCGAGCGTTGCTCATTCGTCTTCGCGGCCGAGTCTTCGGATCGCTCCGTTGCGGATTTGATCGGCCACCAAAAAGATGCCGGCAACAACAACGCCGGCAATGTATCCCAAGAACGACGCCCAAAAGACTCCGCAGACCATGGCGGCAAAAGTGGATCCGGGGTCGATCCGACCTCGGCTTTGCATCTGCGCATACATGAAGGCGGCAAAACAGACGACGCAGCCGCTGATCATGGCGGCCGACCGCACGTGGCGCACCGGAACGACCATTTGCACCGCACCGACCGACCACAACAGCGCTGACAACGTGACCTGAAGGCTGACCGGTGTCCCCATCTGGTTGAGCGCCGCTAGAAACAGTGCGAACGCGAATGTGACAACAAGCATCGTCGCCAAATCGAACCGTCGAGGCACTTTGTAAACGTGCTGCCCAGGTTGAGGTGCGGGTCCAGGTAGAGGTCCAGACGCAGGCACAGAGCTTGGCGAACCAGTCCCTCGCCGGTGCATCAGCCGACCGCGGCGGTTCGCCCGTCGACGGTGCATCGTCAGGGATCGAGTCTTGATCGGTTGGGCGATGCTGGTTGTCCACACCTGACCTCCGTAGACCGAGTCCGCGGAGGGATTAACCGTGCTACCTTGCCGGTGCAGGCACGCTATCTAGCAGGCTAATGATCAGCGGAAGTAGTTGCTTCTTGCGGCTGACAACTTCTTTTAGCTCGTACAGATTGTCTTCGAGCTGTGGATAGTTAATGTCTTCCCATCCCTCGGGCTCGCGACTCATCAACAATAGACTACCGTTGCTGGCGATATCGGTGACCAACAAAGCGGAAAAGTCCAAATGATTTTCCGCCGCGAGACCTTCCAACGCACTGGCAAGGCTTTCTTTACGTTGCCAGAACAAATCGAATCCGATCTCTTCGATTTGCGAAATCGAGAATTTCCGTCCGTTCTCTTCGAACATCTTGCTGTCTTCGCGAACGGTTTGTTCGGGCGTACAGTTTCGCAAAGCGGAACCGACCTTAAAGAACTCGTTGGCAAATTCCTGTAGATCGACATCACAGTGTTCTTGCAACCAGGACAGCATTTTTTTGTCGACATCCGTTGCGGTCGGTGATCGCAAAAACAACGTGTCACTGATCATGCCCGATGCCATACACAATGCGATTGCCGGACGTGGCTTGATTCCCGATTCGTAAAATTTCTTAGCGATCAGTGTGCATGTCGATCCAACCGGTTCCATCTGAAACCGGATCGGATGCGATGATTTGAGTGATCCGCCAAGTCGGTGATGGTCGATCACTTCGATGATGTCGGCGTTTTCCGCACCGGCGACCGCCTGGGCCATTTCGTTGTGATCCACCAAAACGACTTCATGCTGTGGCGGCGCGACCAAGTCACTCTTGCTCAACACGCCAAACAATTTTCCATCATCAAGGACCGGAAAGACGGCTTGGGGCGATCGAAAGATGTGTTGTCGGGCCGCATCGATGGGCATCTTTGGCGATAACGATACAAAGTCCCGATGGATGACTTCGTCGATTCGCCGCGCGGCCTTGATCCGCATCGTGGTCGTCGCCGTGTCGAACGGACTGTTGATCACCGACACGCCGCGAGCTTCGGCAAGTTGCATCAATCCGCTGGATAGTTCGTAGCCGCCGGTCACGACCAAGGCTCGCACGCCCATTTCCAGTGCCGGTAACTGAATGGTCGGTCGATCACCGCTGACGACGAGCAATCGTTCGGGCGCGAACTGCTTCATCCGCTCGGTAAAACCGCCAGCGCTCATCGCACCCACGGTAACCAGAAAGTCGTCGTTGCGATCGGGTTCGACGACATGCTGGAATGTTCCGCCCAGAATGGAAAGGATCTTGCTAAGGTTGCTGCGAATCTCGCGAGAGCGAACCGGATCGACGCCGCCTTGAAACACCAGTTCAAGCAGGTCCAGCAAGGTGACCAGTCCGAGCACGGCGCCATCGTCATCGAGAACCGGAATCGATCGCAATCCGTGGACGTCCATCTTTTGATAGACCTCGTAGAACACGTCTTGGATATTCGCCGTCTGTACGTCTCGTTCACAGACGTCTTCGATTTCCGGCTGCAGGTCCATGATGATCCGCGGCGGTTGCAGACCCGCTTTGCGCAGCGCGAACTCGGTGCGTTGATTGGGCGGACCACAACACGCGGCAATCGCGTCGGGCCGAGTGGTCTGTTGCAGATACTCGGCATACGCGATCGCACTGCAAATCGCATCGGTATCAGGATTGCGATGGCCGAAGACAAAAAGCGACATGGAATCGACTCTATCGGAGAGGTTCAGGAAGCGTGATCAATGAAATATTGCTCGATGGCATTAACAATCGAGTCGGGTTCACTCATCCGCCCTTCGCCGCGTACTCGACAACTGAGCCAACCACTTTCGGGGCCGACAAACTGAACGCCATCGCCGCGCAACGTTTCCACGTTTCGACGGACCGACGGCTTGTTCCACATCGGGTCGCTCATCGCCGGGGCCAGCAGTACCGGACAATCGACTTGCAAGTAGAGCGTGCTGACCAAATCATCGGCGATCCCGTGCGCGAACTTGCCCAATAAATTGGCCGTGGCCGGCGCGACCACCATCAAATCCACGTCGCGCGCTAATTCGATATGCGCACCGAGCGGAAAACGATCGGTATCGAACGAATCACTGACAGCGGATTTACCCGATAGCGCTGACATTGTCGCGGCGCCGATGAAGTTCTTTGCCGAATCGGTCATGGCGACACGCACGTCATATCCGCTTTGGACCAATCGGCTGCATACGATCGCTGATTTATAGGCCGCGATACCTCCACCGACAGCCAAAAGGATGCGTCGTGGTGCCGGGTCGGAGGGCGATTTGGTCATCAAAGCAGAACGGGTGGCTTACAGATCGCTGGCTTCGATGTCGGGGGTTTCCGCAGCAGCAATCGTCGCGTCAAGGTCCAACTCTTCCACCGTTTGGACTTCGTTGTCCATGTTCAGGACGATCTTGTCTTGCATGATTTCCTGCAAAACGATGGTCATTTTGTCATGGGTATCGGAATTGACCAACGCACGGCTGCCTTGATTCAGTTGCACAAGTCGTTTCTGAATCAACGTGCTTAGCTTGAAACGTCCGCCGACCTTGTTGACAATTTCTTCTTCTTTTAACTCTTCGAGCATGTGCTCTTTTCCTTTTGGTCTCGGAGGATTTGGCAGATTTCGTTGACTGCCGTTTCGACCGACGTGTTGATGATTTCGTATTGGTAGTGATGCATGTGCCGCATCTCGCTATAGGCCGTCTCTAACCTCGCGGTGATGGCCTCTTCGGTTTCGGTTCCCCGGTCTCTCAGGCGCCGCTCGAGTTCTTCCATTCCGCCGGGATGGATGAACAGCGTGATGGGGTCGAACTTTTCATTCTCGATAACGGTAAGGGCACCCTGAACATCGATCTCCAAAATAACCCATTTGCCCTGTTTTAGGCCAGAGGCAACCTCCTCACGCAAGGTTCCGTACCAGTGTCCGCGGCCGAAAACCTCTTTGCATTCCAAGAAGTCCCCGTTCCGTTTCCGCTGCTCGAACTCGGCGTCGGTCAAAAAATAGTAATCCCGGCCGTCGACTTCGGCATCGCGTGGGGCTCGGGTCGTCGCCGAGATGCTTTGAACCATCGGCAATTCGCACCGCTCGAGCAGCCGCCGGACCACCGTCGACTTTCCCGCGCCACTGGGGCCGGAAACGATGATCAATCGACTTGAATTGTCACATTCCATCTCGGTGCCGTCTCATCATGACTCTTGTGCCTCAGGATACTCGCAATCGATCCCAATGGTTACTCCAGATTTTGAACCAATTCACGCATTCGTTCGATCGCACATTTGACCTCGACCACATGGGCGGAGACCTCGGCATCGGCCGATTTGCTGCCGATCGTGTTCGTTTCGCGGAACATCTCTTGGATGATAAAATCCAGTTTGCGGCCGGTCGGTTCACGCCCATTTTGCGAGGACGTTTTCTGCGAACCGGATTTTCCCGATTTGCCGATCGCGGCTAAGCCGTGACCGTCGCCGGCGAGCACGCTGGAAAACATTTTCAGATGACTGTCGAGCCGAGTGATTTCTTCGCTGACATCGATTCGATCTGCGTAGACCTGGACTTCTCGCAACAGGTCAACCGGCTGTGATTCAAGATTGTTTTCGGCGAGGATCCGCTCGATTTTGGCCTGCAGCCGTGCGCGATACGTGTCCACGGCGCGCGGTGCCAGTTCGGCAATTCGCTGGACGTGTGAACGAACCAGGTCGCAATCAGCCTCCAGCGTTTCGGCCATATTCGCGCCTTCAACAGACCGCATCTGGTTCAAATTTTCAAAGGCGTCAACGATCCCTTCGCGGACAAAGTCCCATAATTGGGTGTCGTCGCGGCGGTCTTCCCGAGCCGGGCGGATCACACCGGGCAGACTCATCAGGGATGCCAAGTCGATTTCGACACCGCCACCGACCGCTTCGCGGGCACGATTCAGTTCGTGGTAATAGGCCTGCAAGACGTCGCCGTCGATCTTGGGCAAAGCCTTCTCTGAGGGAGGCCGATACGAAACATTCAAGTGAATGCTGCCGCGGTGAATCAACGATCGGGCAAGGGCTTCGATCTTGCTTTCCAGCGATGAAAGCGAATCGCTGACCCGCGGTGAACACTTGAAACCGCGATGGTTGACGGTGCGCACCTCGACAGACACTTGCCCGAGGTCACCCTTCGTCGAAGCGTATCCCTGGCCCGTCATGCTGCGAACGCTAGGGTTGTTCGATGAGGTCATGCAGTAGAAATCATGCAGGTTGCGATGAAAGTCGACGTTCAAACCGCCGGTCATTAGAAACCGGGGAACCGAACTGCCGGGGCTCGAAGCTAAAAATTGCAGCTACTTATCGTCGCTAGCCGATTCGTCCGCTGTTTCGGTGCTTTCAGCGTCTACCGACTCGGTTTCGGCAGCTTCGGGCTCGGTCGATTCAGCCGTCGTCTCGTCGGCCGCGCTGTCTTCCGCAGCGTTATCTTCGGACGACTCGCTCGTGGCGGAATCCGTTTCCGGGCTATCACCGCCGGACGAATCAGCGTCAGAGGACTCGGGGGTTTCGGCGGGCGTGAGCTCCATCGACGGCGTTTCGCTGTCGACGTCGCTGTCAGTGGTATTGCTTGACGCCGCACCGATCGAATCGCCATCGACGTCGCCGCCCATCGCTGGGATCACAATGTTGTTGGTCGCATCGAATTCGTCGCCGGGTCCGGCGGAGATATTCGTGTCGTTCAGTGCGACGCTTGGCGTATGGGTTCCCAGCAACCACATCGTGAATGCACAAGTGAATCCCCAAATGCTGGCAACAATGACGGTGATGACCGTGAAGGTGTCACCCGCTTTGCTGCCGAATGCACTTTGACCACCAGGGCCGCCAAGTGCACCGGTCAGCCCGCCGCCTTTGCCACGCTGGACCAAAACCAACAGCACCAAGAACACGGAAAGGAACGCCATCAACCAGCCGAGGAGGGCTCCCGCGAGGGCGCCGACGATGAAGATACTCATTGAACTTGCTTTTTCTGTAACTTACGTGGGATGTGTGACGGACGGTTTCCTGCTTATCGGAACAGACGCCGTTTTACTCGTCTTTTGTACTCGTCATTTTCGATCGCATTGCTTGTTTGATTGCATTGCCCGCCCCAAACGGAGCCTGGACGCGACTTGACGTCCGTGCAAAGGCAATCGGTATCAATTTTCAATCGTTGACTTACCTGTCTCTTGTCTTTGCGATTCACCGCTTCGTCGATTCAATGGCAATTGACCGCCAATGGAGCCGATGGATCGCCCGAGCATCGCTTTGGGACCGCCAGATGATGTTACTGGACGGCCGAAATGATCCCGGCAAAGTCCTCTGATTTCAAACTGGCACCGCCGACCAATGCCCCGTCGATATTCGGCTGGCCGAGCAATTCCTTGGCGTTCCCCGGTTTCACGCTGCCACCGTATTGGATCCTGATCTGCGCGGCCACATCATCCGTGAATAATTCGCCCAACAACTTGCGGATAAATGCGTGAACTTCTTCTGCCTGCTCGGGGCTAGCGGTTTTGCCGGTGCCGATCGCCCATACGGGTTCGTATGCGATCACGATTCCGGCCGCTCGGACTTCGTCGAGTCCTTCCAGCGAGCCGCGGATTTGCGTTTCGACGACCTTTTCGGTCTGTTCCGCTTCACGATCTTCCAGCGTCTCGCCGACGCACACGATTGGGACCAGATTTCCGGCAAGCGCGGCGTGCATTTTCTCGCTGACTTGCTGATCGGTTTCGCCCATCAAGGCGCGACGTTCGCTGTGTCCCAGGATGACGTATCGGCACCCGACGTCTGTCAGCATCGCCGCGTTGACTTCCCCCGTGAACGCACCATCATCGGCCGCATACAAGTTCTGTGCGCCAAGTTCCACGGGAGTTCCGGCCACGCCATCGGCGACCACGTCCAGGTAAACCGACGGTGGGCACAAGACGACTTCGGCGGTCGGATCACTGCCAACGGCTGTGACGACTCCCTTGGCCAGCGACGCCGCCGATTCGCGTCGCATGTTCATCTTCCAGTTGCCGGCAATTATGTAACGTCGACTCAAGCGAGTGTCTCCGGGAGAGGTGATATGGTTTTATTCAAGACAGCAGCTAGCTGCTTTAACTGTGATGCCAGTTCGTCGTACTGTTCTGGCAGCAAGGCCTGCGGGCCATCGCTCTTGGCTTCTTCGGGGCAGTCGTGGACTTCGACATGAACGCCATCAGCACCTGCCGCCAAACCTGCCATCGCACATGCGGGAATCAAATCGGGCCGACCGGTCGCATGCGAAGGGTCGACGATGATCGGCAAGTGGGAAAGTTGATGCACCAGCGGAACGGCCGCCACGTCAAACAGGTTGCGAGTCGCCGGGTCAAAGCTTTTGATGCCGCGTTCGCACAGCACCACGTTCATGTTGCCTTGTGAGAGAATGTATTCGGCGCACATCAACAGATCGGTGATCGTCGCACTCATTCCGCGCTTCAGCAGGACGGGCCGCTGCGACTTTCCGACCTCCGTCAACAACGCAAAGTTTTGCATATTGCGAGCGCCGACCTGCAACATGTCCGCATACTCACCGACCAACCCGACCAACCGAGGATCGGTGACTTCGGTGACAACTGGCATGCCGAATTTTTCACCGACATCGCGAAGCAGCTTCAAACCGTCTTCACCCATGCCTTGAAAGGCATACGGACTGGTGCGAGGTTTGTACGCGCCGCCTCGAAACAGATTAGCACCGGAGGCTCGTACTTTTTCGGCGATGCGGTACATCCGATCCGAGTCTTCGACGCTGCACGGTCCTGCGATCATGCCGAGATGACCGCCACCGATTTTGACACCCGAGACATCGACGATGCTGGGTTCGGGGTGCGCATCTCGCGAGGCAAGTTTGTACGGCGGCAAGACCGGAACGACACTCGCAACGCCCGGGATCGCACTCAGTGGTTCGGCCGAGAGTTTCTGCTCATCGCCAATGATCCCGATGATCGTGCGAAAAGTGCCGCGACTAAGATGGGCCTTGAATCCTAATACCTCGACTCGGTCCACAACGTGTTGGACCTGATCGTCAGTAGCGCTACTTTCGAGGATCAGAATCACGGCAGTCGACGGCGGAACGAGTTCTGGTTTTTGAGGGCTAAACGCCTAGAGAGGTCAAGTCCCGCAATGTAGCAGTTGTTGGCCAAGATCGTCGAGGCCATTGGATCCGGCCCTATGCGGCGCGTCGCCCCATTCGCCGCGCTGTGCCTGACGCATTGACGGCGGGACTGGCGCCCGAATCAGCGGCACCAGAAACAGGGGTGTCCGATGGATTGGCGACGGCATGACGGGCCAAGTCGTCCGCGTCGACCGCCTGTTTGCCGGCCCGCCGGCGATTCGTTTCGGCGATCTGGCGGATGGCCATTTTGTCAATCCGCCGGCCCAAGCCGGTTCGTGGCCCCGCCAAGATTGCCGTCGGCTGCGGCATTTCGCCCCCACCGGCGGCCTCGACGGATCGATCCGAGCTTCCGCCCGCGGTCCTCTGTTTCCAAGCCGAACCGCCCCCGACTCGTTGCATCCGCCCCAGCAGGTCCGCGATGATCGACATTGCTTCGACCAGAAAATCCGACGACCGGATCAGCGCCATTTCGGTGCGAGAGTCAGGCCCGCCGTAGATCGGCAAATGACGGCCGGCCCGCGAGGCCGCGTCACGAATCAAGAACACTGATAGGTCACGCCTGGACGAGAACATTTGGATCGGGAACGCCAGACTGCCAATCGTCGGCATCAACCCTGCGACCAATGCTTCGAAATGACGAATCTGTTTGCCTCGAGCGTTCCACATACTCGCGGCGGTCACCAATGTTCTCAGCAGCGGCGTTAATGCAAACGGAACAAGCAACACCCAAACACTCGCACCGGAGGCATACGCGGCTACCCCGCCGACCTTCGCCGGCGCAAGCAGCGGTGCGATGGCTTTCAGTCCCAGATGCATTCCGAATCCGCGCGCATAGATGGAGACGTGTTCACCCGAGACGCCTTGCCGCAGCCGGTTCGCTTCATCGGCGCTGAATCGTTCACGGCAACGCCACTTCTCGATCGATGCTTCGATATGCTGTTTGCCCATCCACGATTGATAACGTGGGCTGAACAGAGCTAACAGCGTTTGTCGGCGCCGCAAACGTCGATAATTGGCATCGGCCATCCAGCGGTGCCAACTCGCAGGCGTCGTGCTCTGCAAGATCCGATGCCCGATGACCGCCGTGACGCTGAGCGGTTCGCGGTGGACGATTCGCTGTGACGCTTGCCATCTCACTTGACATCGTTGTGAGTATTCTTGCCACCGGCGGTGACGTTCTTGGCCATCTCGCAGCCATCGTTTCGCTCGGTGCCTCACGATATGGTTGCCGACGAGACGTTGTAAACGCCGCCCTAGTGAAGTCGGAATGCAACCAAGCCACCATAAAATGGCGGCAAAAAACGGACGCTGATCGAGCCGCTTTCGCGTTTGTGCATCGACAATGTCCCGTTGTCGCCATCGTCGAAAAGTCTCTTGCTGATACGAGTGGACGCCTCGAGTGGTCAGCAACCGCCAGGGCCGCCGAGTGACCGCGAGTTCCGAATCCTTCCAGCGCCGCGTGTGCCAGATCAATCGATCCACGTCGCTTTGCAGTTGTCGCGCGGCGTCAGGTCCGACGCGAAACGTCAACAGTGGCAACGATTCGACTAGCCAACGGCGCAACCGCGATGCATCGACATCTTCGAACATCGGTAATATCCCACGACGGACACCCGCCATGACGTACCGCGGTACCAGCACGGCCGGAATGCCCGATTCCAAATCAACGACGGTGTATGACTTGGTTGCTTTGCCACCGCTGCCGCAACCAACTTTGTTGCGCAGCAGGTTTGCGGTCGACACGAGAGCCGTCGGCGACACTTGCCAACCCGATCCGACAAGTCCGCAATCATCGAACGTGTCTTCTAATCCTCGCATCAAGCGAACCAGCTGACTGATTTCGCTTTGGCGGGCTTTCGAATCGTTGTTGACCAGATCCCCTTCGTCGCGCGACTGGCGCGATGATTTTTTCGCAGCGACTTTTCGGCCGATCGCTCGACGGATTCTTCGATCATCTGGCGGCTCGGGCCGGATGCCGCGACCATCAATCCACTGCGCCGCCAAGACCCAGGCCGACGCATCGACGTCATAGCGAACGTAGATCGGCATCGCGACATCAGCGTCCAAGTCGGTCAACTCAAGTGCCGCGGCTGCCACACGACGACGATAAAAGCTTGCCGCGATTGCGTCACGATTCGTTTGGTAGGCAAACGGCGACTGAAATCCAATCCGATAAATTAATCGTGTCAACAAACCGGGCGCGAACACTTTTTCGACACACATCGCGGTGCGACCATCGCGAAAAGTGGCCTCGACCAATTGGGCTCGAGCGGCGCGACCGTTGCCGAGCACGCGCAGCACCCGAACTGAATCCGGCGTCCGATTGGCGTGGTCAGGCCGCTCTGTTTCGGTCATCTCAGAGAACTCTGTCATCATCTCGCAGCGTCGGGTCCAGTCACCGGTCCTTCGCAGCCAAAATTCGACGACCGATCGAGCGATACATCTTTTTGGCGTTCAAAATTCCGTTTTGCAGCCCCAACGACGTCTGCGTCAAGACGAATAAGGCTAGCATTTGCGGTTCGATAAGATTTTCTGTGTCGAGATTCGCTTACGCGTCTCGAGAAACGGAGCGTGATTTTTGAACGACGACGAGACTGAAAGCAGCGACAACCATCGCCAACGCAACATCGAGCGGTTGATCATCATCGGTGCTATCGCCGGTCCGATCTTGCTGGTGATCGGCGCGTACCTGCGCGGGCGAGGCTATGACGATGTCTCATCGGCGTTGGCCGGGTTGTCCCAGAGTGCGATCACTTGGGTTAGCCGAACGGTGATCGAGATGTTAATGATCTGGGTGGCCTGGCGATCGCCGCCATTGGGCGGCCATGTGGTTCGCGGCTTGATTTTCATCATCGGCTTGCTGGCAATGGCAACGCTCATTGAGTGGTATCCCATGCGAACAACGGCGTTCGGCTCGCTGCCGCCCAGAGTGCTGGTGGCCTCGCTGGTGTATCAGCGGTGTGTGCCATTTTTGATCGGCGTTCTGTCGCTGGTGATTGCCCGTCGCGCGTTGGGGATCCGATTGGTTCGACCAAGCAGCGAGTGTGACCGCGCGAGTTTACCCCTGTCGATTCGCGAGCTAATGCTCTGGACATTCGTGATCGCACTGGCATTCGCGTTCATTCACCACGTCACACAGTGGTTCCAGTCGCTGCAGTATGCCGCATCGAATCAACTACCGTGGTGGTATCCAATCTATTTTTTAGTCTCGCACTTGCCGTCATGGGGATTCCTGGTTGTCTCACTGGCATACTTACACTGGACACAGCGTTGGAGGTGGCTTCCGCTGGTCATTGTCGTGTACGCGACGTTGGCAATGGCAGTGGCGTGGGTCAATGCGATTGTCATCGACACTTACTTTGGCGGAATCCGGTCGGACCTGCTCACATGGTCGTCTGTCTTTCGCATCCTGATCAGCTTAGCGCCGACATTGGTCGCAACATGGCTGCTGCGTCTGGCAGGACTACGTTTCGTTTGCCCGACGCGGGGATGATCCGCGTTATGATCCGATAGCGCAACAAACGATTCGATAGCGCAATGAGCACTGACGATTACACGCAGCGATGACAACGAAAGTTTGATAATGACCACCAACGAAACCGCACGTTCGATCATTCAATCGGCAGGAACAGCAAGCCTGGGCACGATTTCTCAAAGCGGGCATCCTTTTGTCTCGCTGGTGACGATCGCGGCATCGAGCCCCACAACATTGGTGATGCTGTTAAGCGGTTTGGCCAAGCATACGCAGTACCTGATGAACGACGGTCGGTGCTGCTTGTTGGTTACCGATCCCCAAAGCGAATCGACCGATCCGCTGGCCGGGGCGAGGGTCAGCGTCATCGGTCACGCGACCCGGTTACCGCGTGGCGACGATGCGACCGAACGAGCCGTATTCTTAGACCGACATCCGTCCGCCGGTATGTACGCCGACTTTGAAGACTTTGCGTTCTTTCGTTTTCAGGTCGAACAAGGACATCTGGTTGCCGGTTTCGGACGCATCGAAACACTTCAGCTAGACCAATTCTGAACGACTCGTGCCGTTTGATGCCGAGCAAATCACGATGCCATCACGAGAAATCGGCTCGCGTTGGGCCGCTTGCGGAACGGTTGTCATCATGATGCACCATTCAGTCTTGCCAGATATCTGGGAATTCACCGAATTCACCCAGGATCAACAATGCGGTTCCGCTTTGACAAACCTGCCGCAATGTTGTCTATCTTAGGGCTTCACATTGCCACAGGCTAAATCCACAGAGACAAGATGAGCACATCGGAACCAACCGGCGACGAAAACGCGGACCCAAACGAGGCAGCCCCAAACGCATCGCCCGGCCAAGGTCATATTCAAGTGACCGAGAGTAAGTCGGAAAAGAAACAGATTGCGCAATTCATCACCACGATCAAGAACGCGGAACAACAAGTCGGCGAGCATATCATCGCGGCACTGCAACATGACGACACAGTCGCCGTCTTGACGACCGTCGCGATGGGAGCCGACGGACAACAACGTGTGATTTCCGCTTCACTGAGTCCCGAGAGGATGAAACAAGTGCAAGAGATACTGCAACAAGCGGAACTGGAACGCGAAGAGGAAGAGCCCTGCGTTGGATTCCATTGCCTCGTCAAACCGCGGGCCAAGTCTTAACGGCCTCTCTTTCGCGTTGCGATCTGCCTTGAACGACCCTGAGAAATCTTGAACGATCCCAAGAAACGAACTCTCGACGACCTGTTCCTCGAGGCGGCCGAACTGCCGCCATCGGAAGTCGCCGCTTTCTTGGACCGACACTGTGGCGACGACTCGCGACTGCGCAACACTCTAGAGGAACTGCTCGCCGCCGATGCCGCAGCCCAAGGCAAAGACTTCTTGGAATCTGCCCTGTTCGGCGACAAGTCGCCCGAACCCGATTCGTCTTCCGATCCCGGCTCGACACCGATCGACATGCCTTCGGAAACGGCGCGTTTTCAGATTTTGCGAACGCACGAGCAGGGTGGGCTCGGTGAAGTATTGATCGCGTTTGATCACCAACTGGGACGCGAAGTCGCGATCAAACAAATCAAACCAAAGTGGCGCGATCACGAGGAAGCCAGACAGCGTTTCTTGCAAGAAGCCGAAGTCACCGGCCGTTTGGAACACCCAGGCGTGGTGCCGGTTTACGCAATGGGATCGTGGGACGACGGGCGACAGTATTACGCCATGCGGTTCATCGAAGGCGAAACACTTAAACAGAAAATCGCAAGTTATCATTCCGCTCGCAAAAATTCCGACGAGGTCGACAGCAGCCAGTTGCAATTTCGTCAGCTGCTGGGGGCACTGGTCGATGTCTGCAACACGATGAACTATGCGCATAGTCGCCGGATTCTGCATCGCGACTTGAAACCATCCAACGTCATGGTGGGCCCGTACGGCGAGACGCTGATCGTCGACTGGGGATTGGCCAAACAGATGGATGTCCCCGAAGACGAATCGGTAACGGCCGCGTTCATGCGTGAACGTGGCGGCGGGACCGGTTCGACGCCAACCCAGGTCGGAGGCGCCGTTGGCACGCCGCAGTACATGAGTCCCGAACAAGCCGGTGGTCGCACCGATGAAGTGGGCCGCTGCACCGACATTTACCTGCTCGGCGGCATCTTGTACCAAATCTTGACCGGTCAGCCACCGCACAGCGAAGAATCGTTAATCGCATTGTTGTCGAAAGTTTCCAAGGGTGAGTTCACGCCGCCTCGGATGATCGACGCCGACGTCGCCAAACCGCTCGATGCGATCTGTTGCAAAGCGATGAACGCAGGGGTGTCAAAACGTTACCGTTCAGCCGCCGAGATGGCCGCGGACCTGGAACGGTGGATGGCGGATGAACCCGTCTCGGTTTATCAGGATGAATGGACCGTTCGCGCCAGCCGATGGGGACGCCGACACCGAACGCTAGTCGTCTCCGGCGCCGTCGCGGCGATCCTGGTGACGGTCGGAACCATCGTCGGATCACTCGTCTGGAACACACAGCGGACCCGCCAATTCGAAATCCAGCGAGAGCGAAACCTCAAGGAAGCGGAACTTCAAAACGAACGTCAACAGCGGTTTGCAGAGCGCGCCGCGGCTGCCCGTATTGCCGAATCGTTTGCCGACGCTGAAATCCGCGTTGACCGATTTTCATCGGCGCTCAGTTTCTTGCGCAGCGCACTCGATGCAATCGGTGACGAACCAACAATGGCCTCGGACCGTGAACGAGTCCGGGCCAGGTCGGAACGGATCGAACGGCTCGTCCAGTTCTATGACCAGGCGGACTACGCGCACCAACAGAACTACCTCAGCCGCGATGCCAGCGGCATGATGGCTTGCAAAGCGGCGTTGGACGCGGCCGGCGTTTGGGATCACGTCGATTGGTGGGCACATTTGCCGGACGAAGATCTCAGCGCCGTGCAAAAAGAACATCTGCGAGAAAGCATTTATCAACAACTGCTTTCGCTCGATGGAATCCTGATCAAGTCGATCGGTACTCGTCTGTCGGGCGATCGGCAAATGCGAAGCGCGTCCAGCTTTTTGACGATGTTGCGTCGGTTCATTCGCACCGACGCGGGCAAAGACGAGGCGCGCGCCGCAATGTTGGTCGGAAAGCGGATTCGCAATTTCCGGCCCGCCGAATGCGAACGATGGTTCACCGGCATGGCACGTTTTCGACTCGGTGACGGTAAACGGGCCAAGGCAACCGAATTGGGTCCTTCACGAAACGCTGCCGACGCCCATAGCCTGGGCGTGCTAAGCCTGATTGCGTCGCTGGACGAGAGCTTTCGATTTTTTTATGGCGGGTACCAAGACGAAGATGACCTGCAGGTCGCTCATGATCTGTTCGCGCGCAGCAGCTCGCTGAGACCCGATCAATACTGGACACTATTAGCGCTGGCCCATAGTCAAGCACTGCTGGCACAGCGAGATGCCGAGACATCGAACAGGCTGGCGCGCAACCGCTATGCGTCGGCAATTCAAACGCTGGGACGCTGCATCGCACTGGACCCCAACAATGCCTTTGCCTATGCGGATCGTTCGGCGGTTTATCGACTGCAAGCCGATGCGGTCAAAGACGACACCGCGTTGGACCAGCAACAGCGACGTCGACTGGAAACCGAACTGCTGCGGCTAAGTTTGTCCGATATCGAACGCGCCGTGCAGATGAACACCGATCAACATTGGATCCATTGGCACCACGGTTTGTCTTTGCTGGCCGTCGATCAACACGATCAGGCGATCGAGAGCTTTTTGCGAGCAGCGACCGAAGGCTATGCCCTGTCGCAAACCGACAACAACGTGTTGATCCATTTTGATGATCTGCATGGGCGAGAAGAATCGGCCGACGCACTGTCGCAACTTTCAAAGCCGTCGGAATCCGACGCACAAATTGCGACCACGCTGGCAGCCATTCGCTTGAACCAGGGTCGTGTCGATGATGCGGCCGCTGCGATCGCGCAAGCCACTGAGAAGCCACCTGTGGATGATCGCTGGACAGCCACCGCTCACGTCGTCAACGGCATGATCGAACTGCGGCGCGAGAACTGGTCGGAAGCCGAGTCCAGTTTCGCGGCAGCGGAATCGATCGCTGCGATTGCGACCGATGATCCCTCGGGCATCGCGACTTGGCTGCAATTCGGGATCGCGACATGTGCCGAACGAAAGCAACAACTTGAATCGGCACTTCAACAATACGAACGAGCGCAAACGACCTGTATCAATGACCTGCACTTCGCGACGTGTTCGCTCTCGCGCGGCCGAACACTCGCCCTCGCGGGCCGTTTCGACAAAGCAAAGGATGCCGTTTTACAAGCGCGGCAGTTCGAACCCGCATGCGATTTATTGTTGGTCGCCAAGCCGTTGGTGGATCATTACCGCCAACAAAAGCGAAAGGGTGTCGATGAATCACAACTGGACTCCATCGAATCGTTGATACGCTGGATTGGCAAGTTGCCTCGCGCATCGACGCTGGACTTCGTACGGGACGAACAGGACGGCGAGTTCGAATTGGCGCTGCTGAACGAAGGCTTCGAACTGGGGATGGCAGCCTATTGGTCGCATCCGTCTGGCGCGAGCTGGTTCAACGCGGGCGGTGACCGATCGATCGGCGAAGTGACCACCGAACGCGCCCATTCCGGACAATACTCGCTGCATATTGCCGGTGATACAGAATCCGATCTCCGGGAGGCTGAAACAACGCCAGGGCTCGTGCACCCGCACGGTCGAACCGGCCAAGACTTTCCTGCTCAGACCGGACACCGCTATCGCATTTCGGCCTGGGTTCGCAGCAAAAATCTTAGCAACGGGGCGTTATGGCTGATGGCATCTCCACAGCAAACAGGGATCAAAATCTTGGGCGGAACCTACGATTGGACCCGGTTCGTGGGCGAGTTCCAGATACCGGTCACCGAGGACGAAGACGCCGGAAATGTCGTTAATTGCCGACTGGAAATCGTTTCCACGGGCTCGGGACACGCGTGGATTGACGATCTTCGGATCCAGCGGATCACGCCGCAGTAGAGCCTGAACCGAGCAACTCTGACCCGGGAAAGACGCGGCCCAGCGGGTCGGCACGCTCTGGCAATTCCGCCGGAAAGGCTCGGTTCGGAAAATTTGGATTTCTCTTAAGGGGTTCGGATTGGATTCCCGCACGTATGGGTGAGGCGGCTGAGCGTCGCAAACCAACATCCAAGACCCCGCATATTTGAGAAATCCCATGCCTTGCTCGATCAAAACTATCGTCGTTCGTTTCACCGCCTGTCTCTCACTCGCCGCCCTGGCGATGACCGCCAACACCGCTTCGGCTCAGCGAGCCGGATCATGGATCGACATCGCCAACGGGCGAGCCGGTGCCGGCGCAACGGCCGAGGGCCTGTTCCAACATGCCACGTCCAAAAGCAGTTCGAAGAACGGCGTGGACTTTGGACACGGATTTGCGGTAGGAGCCGGTCCGAACGGAATCGCCGTCTCCAATACCATCGGCGCCGGCAGCGGCCCGCTGGGTGTCGCTCACAACGTACAACTCAACATCGGCCCCAACGGAACACATGTCAGCCAAGGTGGCGTAGTCACCCAAGGCGGTAATCGACGAGTCATTTCCGGCGGTCAAACCGGCACACGCAATGGTCAGGTTTACGGCGGCAGCCAATCGACCGGATTCGGCAACAACACCAACGCTTGGTCAAAGAGCCATACCAACAACTGGGGCAACTCGTACGGGTCGCCGGTGCAAATGGGCGCTCCTGCTCAATACAACCCCGCTCAATACAACCCTGCTCAATACAACCCTGCTCAATATAACTCTGCACAACCATTCAACTCGTCATCGCGAATCAACTCGCCCGTACGACGGGTGTTCCGCAACGTTCGATTCAACTAGTCGGTTGAATCGACGCCAACTGCGGCCTTCGCCTTGTCTGGCGAAGGCCGATTTTTTGCATTCAACGCTCACTTCCGAAGGAACCCAACCATGAAACGTTCACTGATATTTTCGGTTGCCGCTTCGCTATTGTTGTCCGCAGCGGTCGTCGCCGCACCGCCGACGAACAACCCGGACACCGACGGGCACGTTCACGTCGAAACGCCCCCTGCATCGGTTCCCGTGTGGGGAATGGATGTCACTGAGATACCGGACATCTTGCGAATGCACTGCACCGTGTTACGAGGCAATGTGGGAATCTTGGTCGCCAGCGTCGTTGCGGATAGCCCCGCAGATCGCATGGGACTGCGGGCGGGCGACGTGCTATTGGAAATCCAGGGCAAACGGGTTCACAACATCGCGGACCTTCCCGATCCGACAAATGCACCGGCAACAGCCCTGAATATCCTTTTGCTTCGGCACGGACAGGTCCAGTCGACCGCGGCGGCTTCGTTCGGTCCGGCACCGTTTGGCCCAGTGCCGCTGGGTGCACCGTCGATGCCCAAGATGCCCGGCGACGAAGTTCAACAGTTCGTCGAGCGGATGATTCAGCAATCACGCAATCAACCGGCCATCGCAATGCCTCCGTCTTGGGCTGCACCGGCGTGGACAGCACCGAGCGGAACCGGAACGCCAGCTCACAGCGGCGTGTACGCGTCCAGCTCTGCCAGCGGCAACGAATCGATGTCGGTCAGCCGTGCCGGCGACCAAATTTCCATCGAAATATCGTCTGCCGACGGAAGCGCCCCGATTCGCTTGCACGGGACAATGTCTCAAGTGGAGCAACAAATGCATGCTCAACAACTTTCACCGGCGATGCAGCAGAAAATCCGCAGGGCACTGGGTCAATAGGCCGCTGGGTCAATAAGCCGCTGGGTCAGTAGGCCACTGGATGATTCAGTTAGCCGCACCGAATCGGCTGCGGTAACGTTCAGACGCTTGGCCAGCGGTAATCAAACATCAGCCAACGCGTCGCGGCTTCGCCATTTTCGCGGCGTCTAGCGATGCGGCTTTCCCGTGTACGCGATCTTTCCCCACGCGATCCGGCAGTCCTTGGTCGTGAAGTACTTTTGAAACACTTCCAAGATTGATTGCGGCTGTGCCAGCCATTGTTCATAGGTCGGGCGTTCGTGGTCGGTCATCTCGGCCAGCGCGTCGCCCTTGGCGTATATCCGGCGCATCCACGGCTGTTCGACGACGAAATGCGCAAAGGTCAAGAATGGAGTTCGCCAAGGTTCGACGACATAAAGCGTTCCGCTGGGCTGAAGAATTCGTTTGATGCCGGCGAGTGTGGCGTCCAGATCGCCGGGCAAATTCAAGAGATGATGCAAACCACCTTGGACGATCACGACATCATACGAACCGGTTTCCATCGGCAAATCCATACAGTCCGCCAAGTGCAATGTGGCGGGCCCTCGATATTTTTCCAGCAGCGTGGCCGACAAGTCGATTCCATCCACGTTGGCAAAGCCCAGGCGATCCAACGCGACCAAGCCGTTTCCTCGGCCGCAAAACATCTCGGCGATGCGGAGGTCTTTGGGCAGTCGTTCAAACCCGAACCGGCGCAACCGGCGCGTGAACTTTGCGATCTCTTGCTCAGGTGTCTCGAACCTCTCGTAAGCGGCTTCCCACTTAGGATCACAACACTCTTGCCCCGTCGCCACATGACGAATGATGTGGGCGGATTTTGAATTCGGCGAACTCATCTGACTGGCCTCCCGCGTGCGTCATCGCGTCTTGGTTGCATCTTCAACACGCCTGACATCAGGGATGTCATTACGGTTTGAAATGCTGCCGCGACCATTGTCACACCCGGAACCACCAAACGCATGGTGACGGGATAATCCAACTGGCCAAAGTCCGACTGCCACCACTGAAACACGACGACGCCAATCAAGGCGATCCCTACTGCGGCGGCGATGGTTCCAAACAGGATGCCTCGTTCGACCGTCAAGGTTTCCAGCCGTTCATCCACAGGCATCATGCCTTCGCGGCCGGCAAAGATCCGGGCCAAGGTTGCCAACAAAATACATTGCCATCCCAACAAGCCGACCAAGCTGGAAATCAACAGCGTGTGAACATCAAGGGCGGCCCCGAACACCCGGAACTGTGGGATCGCCAGGACGTATCCGACCATTGCGACAAGAACCAACAGCAAACCTGGACGAAAAAAAGTCCATTCCGGACTGAAGACCAGGAACAAGCGCAGTGTCCGCCATCCGTCACGAAATGTTCGCAGGTGGGGTCCGTGTTCTTGGCGACCGTCGGGATGCAGCGTGATCGGCACTTGGCTCATCGACGCACCGTGCAACCCACTTTTGATGATCATTTCGGTGGCGAATTCCATGCCCGGCGAGCGCAGGTCCAACCGATCAAAGTGTTCTCGGGTAAAGCCACGCATACCACAGTAGACATCGTCGATCTGAATGCGAAACATCCGCCGGACCAGCCAGGACAAGACGGGGTTGCCGAACCAGCGATGCAAAAAAGGCATCGCACCGGGCAAAACTTGTCCGCCCCCGCGAGGCAGCCGACACCCTTGGACCAAGTCAAAACCATCACGCAGCTGGTCGACAAAGGCTGGAATTTCCAAGAAATCATAACTGTTGTCGGCATCGCCCATGATCACGTACCGTCCGCGAGCCGCCTCGATCCCGTGCATCAAAGCGGCACCATACCCACGCTCGGCGACGTCAATCGTTCGAGCGCCAAGCGACTCGGCGATTTCTTTCGAGTCGTCGGTGCTTCCGTTGTCGGCCAAGACGACTTCGCCGTTGATATTTGCCTCGCGCATTGCACGAAAAGCCTTTTCGACACAGACGCCAACCGTGTCCGCTTCATCCAAACAAGGCATCACGACGGACAATTCGATTTCGTCGCTCATAGAATCGCCACCGGCTTCGCCTGCCTCGTTGTCGTCTTCGGTAACCTTGTCTCGGACCGTCGTTTCGCGAACATCATCGCGATCGCTGATCCGATGGTCATCGCCGCAATTGGTTCAACGACGATACGGTAACGATAATCGGGAATTTCCAATACGCCGGTCACCACGGTAAAGTAGCCAAAGATGAGCGCGATCCAAATTCCGAAAGGTCGCGTTGTTGCCTCGATCATCAGGTACAAAGTCGCCAACCCGGTTACCAAAGCCAGCAAGGTATTTAACCATACCGATTGACTCCATCGATGCTCGATCACCCAGTCGATGAAGGGCACGTTGATCTTCCAGATTTGTTGTCCGCGGTAATTCCCTGCTCCGCCCTGGATCGGGATGTCGGTCGCGGCGCAGCGCCAAAAATTGGCGATGCGGCGAACACGTTTGTAGTTCGATTTCGATAGATCAGCCGCGTCGGCGCTAAAAGCGACACGTTTCATCAAACGATCTGCCTGTGCATCACTCAAGCCCGATGCAACAAGCGCTCGAGAAACCTTCCATGTCGATTGCCAATCCTCCGATGCGCCCACATTGGCGAGTCGTCGCTTGAGTTCCTGGGCGTCTTGGTTGTCGGGCATCATCAGGCCCGCACCCGATCCGTCTTGAAATGTAACGATCCAAATGTTGCGCCCCAGAAATTCCGTAATGAAAGGGTGACCAAAAAGAGATTGGTTGCGTAACAACCAGGGCGAGACAATCAGCATCACCGCTACAAAGGCAATTCCAAGATGGCCCAGGCAATGTCGCAGCTTTGTCTTACGCACCACACGTCTGCCGAATCGTTTTCGTTTTCGAACATAGCTGTGAATCAGAAAGACAAGATGCGGGATCCACAATAGCAACACGATGGGCTTGGTGAGTAACGCAAGCGCAAAGCTGATTCCCACACATATTGCCCTCCCGATGGTTTCCTGTTTCGCATAATTCGACACCGCTAGAAGGTTCAGCATGACAAGGAAGATGAACAAGGTTTCCGACAGAACGGCGGCCGAAAACACAAACGCCGAAAACGCTGGCAACGCGGTCGCCCAGGTGAGCAGTACTGCGCGCGGCTGGTTCGTTGCACGTCCCGCGATCAGGGCGGCGATCGCGATGCTGGCCAATGCTAGAACGCCCTGAACGATCACGATCGTCAGCAACGGCGCATCACTGAGCTTGCGAATCAGCGCGACGAACCAGGGGTATATCGGCGTCCGGTAAGCAATCGGTTCGCCTAGCAAAAACGGATCACCGCTCAAAACCAGCGAACTGAGCCGCCAATACCCGTACGCGTCATTCTCAATGGAAACGGGACCGCGCGCCAGGATTGCGCCGATTTTCGCCGCGGTCAGGGCGAACAACAACAGAATCAGGAAGCGCCTCAACGTGTTCGATCCGTGCACTTGGTTTTGAAATTTCTGGTCGGCAGGTCGGCGGGGGGCCGGGAAACGATCGTGATTCAAGCTTCACCCACCTCGGTGTGAAATCAGCGGTTTGAAGCCCGCAGAACGCCATCGAGACGCATGCTTTGTCCGGTTTCCGTCAGTTTATCCCCACAGCATGGCATATTCCCCACAGCACGACATCACCTCTGATCACCGCCGCGGCCTCGATCCGCAGCAGCCTGATCGGCGATATTCTCGTTTCCAGCCGAGCGACCGTTACACAACGTCGGATACACGCGAAAACACCCACGGCTAACAGCATCCGTGCTGGCGACACCCCGTTTTTCGGTGATACTAATCAGTCATACGATCCGTGGTGCACGCAAATGTTAGCCGTGGGCTGCAAGCCGGTCTCAAGTCCTTCCCAACAATCTTGTCATCCGCAGGCATTGTCATCCAAAGGCCACAAGCATGAGCCAACCGCAATACGAAGTCTCGATGCTGTTACAGCAGGTCAAGGACGGCGATGAATCCGCCCGCGAACGATTGTTCATCGAACTGCAAAGCGAACTGCGAGACATGGCTGGCGGGCTGATGCGACGCGAACGCCCCGATCATACGTTGCAAGCGACCGCCTTGGTCAACGAAGCCTGTGTCAAGTTGCTTGACAGCGATGCAATGAAAAACGCGACCAATCGCCGCTACTTCTTTGGTATGGCCAACCGTGCGATGCGTCAGATTCTGGTCGACCATGCGCGTAAACGTTCGGCCACGAAACGAGGCGGCGATTATCAACGTGGTTCACTTGATATCGTGCTCGAGAATTTCGAAGCGAGCAGCGGATGCCAATTCGCCGACCTGGAATCGTCCTTAGAAAAGCTAGAACAAGAATCACCGCGGCAACGCGAAGTCGTTGAACTGAGATTCTTTTCAGGTCTCTCGATTGCCGAAGTCGCCGAGGTATTGGAAGTCAGCGAAGGGACCGTCGAACGAGACTGGCGACTGGCGCGAGCAAAGTTGTATCATCAACTTAGCGATGACTCGACCAGCTGAACGGCGAGTCGCAAACGATACGAATCACGAGCTGTCACTCGTGGGTGAAACTATCTTCACTCGGTGTCCGATGCCGTGATCACTTGTTGGGCCAAATCTGGCTTGATCAAAGCGGTGTGTTCGGTCTCGGGATTTAACAGCAGACCGTAATCGTCGGGCAAATAATCCAGCAGCGCTTCGCCGTCGACAATAAAGCCTTGAACTTGGTCTTCGTTGTCAAACATATCGCCCATCGCATCGACGAACTGACCGGCCAGTGGTTCACTGGTAAACGCGACCAAGACCTCATAGTCGTCGACTTCCGCCGTGATGGCGCCCATCGCTTCGTCATCATTATCGGTTTCTTCGTCGGTGGAAACACTGATGAGCACGAATTGCTGATCCACGATCAGTTGCAGTAGTTTCTGCGAATCCGTCGCTTCGATTGCCGCGACGATATTCGACACGATATCGTCAGATTCTGTGTTCGTTGTTTCTGGAGATTCGTCTCCCATGCCTGTGTCCTCAATTCTCGTTCGCACACCCGAGTTTCTCGCCAGCAGCATGGTCACTGCGATTTCAACCTAGGCAGGCAAGCGGCAGCGTTTAACCTAGGCAGGCGAGCTGGCTTGCGGTGGGTGTCAAACCCACACGGTAGCATGTTCCAACTCGGAAGCGAATATGCGGAATCGCGGTCTGGCGAATTTCTTAAGCGGCTGGCAGCCCCCAAGTCGAGCGCCGAGCCAACCCAGGAGTGAACGAACACTCCCCGGGATCGATTTGATCACTACTGATCGGCTCACAGACTCAATCGCTCAGTGGCTCAATCGCTCAGCGGCTCACAGGGCTCAATCGCTCAGCGGCTCACAGGGCTCAATCGCTCAGCGGCTCACAGGGCTCGATGGCTCAATCGCCCATCAGCATGTCGCCGAACCCGCCCAGCAAGGATCCCTCGCCCTTGCTGCTGCCCCCGACGCCCGGCATCGCGCTGGCGACGCGTCCGGCAAGTCGCGAAAACGGCAGCGATTGCAGCCACACCGGTCCGGGGCCGGTCAGCGTGGCAAGAAACAAGCCTTCACCGCCGAAAAACGCGTTCTTCATTCCGCCCACGAACTGGATGTCGTAATTCACACTGGGTCCCATCGCCATCAGGCAGCCGGTATCCACGCGCAACCGTTCGCCTACCGCCAACTCTTGATACATCATCGTGCCGCCGGCATGGACGACTGCGATTCCGTCGCCCTTGAGCCGCTGCATGATGAAACCTTCACCGCCGAACAGGCCCGCCCCGATTTTCTTTTGGAACGCGATGTCGACCACGATCCCACGGGCCCCGCACAGAAACGCATCTTTTTGGCAAATCAGTTCACCGCCAAGCTGGTCCAGGTGCATCGGGATCATGCGACCGGGATAAGGCGAACCGAATGCCACTTTGGCTTGACCGCGCCCATGATTGGTAAAGGTGGTCATGAACAGCGACTCGCCGGTCATCACACGTTTGCCTGCCGAAAGTGCTTTGCCGAGCAGCCCCTTGTCTTGTTGCGACGGATCACCGAACACGGTTTCCATTTGCACACCGTCAGTCATATACATCAGCGCGCCCGCTTCGGCGATCGTTTGCTCGCCGGGGTCCAGTGTGATTTCGACGTATTGGGCTTCATGGCCAAAGATCTCGTAATCAATTTCGTCGGCCAAACGTGATCGCCCGTCATTGGACTGACCACCGCTAAGTGTGACCGGTGCTGATTGAATTTCGACATTGCCTGCCATGAACTCGTCGTCGCCGTCCAGGGTTGAATTGCCCGAACCGCCGGTGCCGACCGGTGGCCGCTGGACCACCTGCGCGGCGACGGGGCTTTCCGAAACCATCGCGGGCGCTTGGAACGTTCCACCGCACGCCTGACAACTGACGCGTCGCCCGGCGATCTTGGGCGAGTTTTGATATTGCTTGCCGCATTGTGGACAACTGAATTTCATTTTGGTCCTTTCGATTCGTTCAATCGTGACAGGAAATACCATGATAGGAATTGCACGACAAAGGAGAACGGTCGCAAGTTCGACCGATCGTTGCGGATGATTGGTCGTGCGTTTGGTGCATTTGGGAATTCGATTTGTCCGAGCCTTTTCGTCCGTCGCCGGGTTCGCTGAGTCGCCGAACAGAAAGGGCCCGAATCGAGTCAAAACGGGGCGCGGTGAAATTGCTCGGACACATGAGAAATTTCCCGTGTTTTCTGAATCAAATCGTCCATTTTGTAACTCGAATGCGGGCAACACTAGCAGTTAAACTAAAGGCGCCGCCCACACCTACCCCTCCCCCCTAAGACAATCAGATCGAGGATTTCCGTGAAAAACCTGAATCAATCCGGCCGAACCGCTAAGGGTCGCCGCGAGTTTTTGAAAACCACGGCTGCCGCATCGGCCGCCGCTGCGTCGGTCCCCTACTTCTTCTCATCTGGCAAGACGTTGGCCGACGAAACGACCAGCAAGAATGATCGCCCGTCGATCGGCGTCATCGGAGCCGGCGGGATGGCAAACGGGAACATGAAAGCGGCAAAACAATGGCTGGATGTCGTTGCCATCGCCGACGTCGATTCCAAGCGTGCTGAAAAGTCCAATCAAACGATGTCCGACGGAAAAGCGGATACATACGAAGACTATCGACGCATCCTCGACCGCGACGACATTGACCTGATTCATATCGCGACGCCGGACCACTGGCACACCAAGCCGCTCGTCGAAGCGATGCTGGCTGGCAAAGACGTCTACTGCGAAAAACCGATGACGTTGACGATCGACGAGGGCAAGCTGATCCGTGACGTTCAAAAACAAACCGGACGTATCGTACAAGTCGGCACTCAACAGCGAAGCACGTTTCATCTGTTCGTTAAAGCGTTAGCGATCGTTGCGGAAGGACGACTCGGTAAGATCAAACAAGTTCAAGCCGCGATCGGTTCGGCGCCTTCTTGCGGTCCTATCCCTGTCGCAGAGGTTCCCAACGAATTGAACTGGGACCGTTGGCTCGGCCCGGTCCCGAAGGTCGACTATCGCTATCGGGCCAGCAGTGACAACAAGGGCCGTGGCAACACGAATGGTCATTACGAGTTCCGCTGGTGGTACGAATACAGCGGCGGCAAGTTAACCGACTGGGGTGCCCACCATGTCGACATTTGCAACTGGGCGCTCAAGCTGAACGGTCAAACGGCGGGGCCCATTTCGATCGGCGGCGACTCAACACACCCGGTCAAGTTTGAAAACGGATTCCCGGTCGAAAACGATCGATACAACACCGCGACCAGTTTTAACTTCAAAGTCGCGTACCCCGGCGGTACCGAGATGATCATTCGCGACGACACCGATAACGGCGTCTTGATCACCGGCGACAAAGGCCGAATTTTTGTCAACCGCAAGAAATTGGTCGGTAAGCCCGTCGAAGATTTGGCCGACAACCCGTTGCCGGAAGACGCGATATCGAAAGTCTACCGCGGCATGCCGATGGAAGAGAACGAGCGGAAAGCCCACTGGGCAAACTTCCTCAGATGCACAAAAGATCGCATCAACCCGATCTCCGATGTTCACACCCACATGGAAATGTTGAACGTCTGTCACTTGGCCGGCATTTCAGCGCGTTTGGGCCGCAGCCTCAAGTGGGACGACCAGAACGAGCAAATCGTGGGCGACGAGGAAGCCAATTCCTTCCTCTCGCGGCCCTACCGCGAAGGCTATGAAATCGAAATGGGTGCCACCGTCGGCTGATTAAGCCCGACCGTCGACTTACCAAAACGCCATTTTGCGACGAATCGCAAAGTGGCGTTTTTTCTTTTATGCTTTGCCCCCGGGCACCAGCGCCGGCCGCAATCGGCAGAGCCAGCTGGTCTGAGGCCTTTCGATTGCCCGATTGCACCAGCCGAAACAGCACCGAAAATTCACCACATCGACTTTCTCCCTCAACGTAATCCAAGGTAAACCGCCATGTCTGATTCCCCCTCGCATCGCCGCGGCACGATGGCACTGCATGCCGGCCAAGAACCCGATTCGGCAACGAACAGCCGCGCCGTGCCGATCTATGCAACGACCAGCTACACGTTCAATGACACCGATCATGCAGCCGCGTTGTTCGGACTGGCCGAGTTCGGCAACATTTACAGCCGGTTGATGAATCCGACCGTTGATGTATTAGAAAAACGCTTAGCAGCACTCGACGGTGGCGTCACCGGTTTGTGTTTCGCATCCGGGCAGGCAGCCATCACCGCCGCCATCCTGTCGATCGCGCACAGCGGTCAAAACATCATCAGCAGCACGTCGCTGTACGGAGGAACATGGACCCTATTCACTCAGACGTTCAAGAACCTGGGGATCGAAGTTCGATTCTTTGATCCCGATGAACCAGACAGCATTCACGGTCTGGTCGATGAGAACACTCGGCTGGTCTATATGGAAAGCATCGGCAATCCAAAGAATGATGTTCCGGATTTCAAAGCCATCGCCGACGCGGCTCATTCGGCACCTCACGGTGCGATACCCGTGCTGTGTGATAACACCACGATGACGTCAATGCTGTTGCGGCCCTTCGAGCATGGCATCGATATCGCGGTGTATAGCGCAACGAAGTTTATCGGCGGACACGGTACCACGATCGGCGGTGCGATCGTCGACAGCGGCAATTTCAAATGGGCCGACAATCCCGATAAGTGGCCCGAACTATGCGGTCCCTCGCCGTCGTACCACGGGGCCGTCTTTGAGGAACACCTGCGCGGCATGGGTAACATCTCTTACTTGATTCACGTTCGCACGCACTGGTTGCGAGACACCGGCGCGGCGATGAATCCGTTCGCCGCATTCCTGTTGCTGCAAGGACTAGAGACGTTGCACCTGCGTATGCCGCGTCACTGTGAAAACGCCCTCACGGTCGCTCAGTTTCTTGAAAGCCACGATGCCGTTCAGTGGGTCAACTATCCGGGATTGCCGTCGCACAAAGATCATGCCCGCGCGATGCAGTACCTGCCCGACGGACAAGGCGCAATCTTAGGCTTTGGCATCAAGGGCGGTATGGAAGCCGGCAAAAAGTTCATCAATGCGTGCCAGCTTTGTTCTCACCTGGCCAACATCGGTGATGCGAAAACGCTGGTGATTCACCCCGCCAGCACGACCCATCAACAATTGACGGCTGAGGAACAACAAAAGGCCGGCGTCGTGCCCGAGTACATTCGTGTGTCCGTCGGCATTGAAGATGCCGACGATATCATTGATGACTTGAAACAAGCATTGGCAGCCGCGACCGTCTAATGGCGCACCCGATGTTGTGATCCCTGAATCGGTGTCATGGTGCCCCGCAGATGCGGCACCATGTTGGATCGATTGCCCATGAATCGATTTCCTAACCGGTGTCGCACGTTTGTCATGACCCATTCCTTTTCTAGCACCGATGACCGGCGCACCGACGCGCCGCTGAAACATGCACAGTACGTCACGTTTGCGGAACCCGTTCCGTTAGAACTCGGCGGTCAACTGCCCGATGTCACATGCGCATTTGAAACATGGGGCCGGCTCAACGAAGACGCATCGAACGCGGTGCTGGTGTGTCACGCAATTTCAGGTGACTCGCACGCGGCTCGGCACGACTCCGATGACGACCCGGGTTGGTGGGAATCGTTGATCGGTCCGGGCAAGTGGATCGACACCGATCGGTTCTTTGTGGTGTGCCCAAACGTGCTGGGCGGATGCCGTGGCACGACGGGGCCATCCAGCATGCAACCGGGCCGGTCGCGGCCCTACGGCGCCGAGTTTCCTCGCATCACCGTCGGCGATATGGTCGACGTCCAACGAAGACTTGCGCAACATTTGGGAATTCAGCGATGGCGAGCGATCGTGGGCGGTTCGCTGGGCGGACACCAAGCGTTGACCTGGGTGTCTCGCTATCCAGAATCAACCGAAACCTGCGTCGCTATCGCCACTTCACCGCGACTGACATCACAGGCACTGGGGTTCGACGTGATCGCAAGGAATGCGATTCAAACGGACCCCCACTTTGCCGGCGGCCAATATTACGACCAGCCGAACCGGCCGGACACGGGACTGGCGATCGCACGAATGCTGGGACACATCACGTATTTGTCCAGTGAAGCGATGGATGAAAAATTTGATCCCGATCGACACGACCCCCGGCAAATCGCTTCGGCGTTCGAACAACGATTCAGCGTTGGATCCTACCTCGCCCACCAAGGTCAAAAATTCACAACGCGTTTTGACGCGAATAGCTACGTCACATTATCGATGGCAATGGACCTGGTTGATCTCGGGTCCAATCGACTGGCATTGATGGAAACGTTTGACGAATCGGATTGCCAGTTCTTGTTGGTCAGTTTCAGCAGCGATTGGCTATTCACGCCCCAACAGTCGCGAGACATCGTCAATGCACTATCCGCGCTTGACAAATCGGTCACGTATGCCGAAATCACTTCACCGGCCGGACACGATGCATTCTTGTTGGACCAAGAGATTTCTCAGTACGGCCCTTTGGTCAAAGCGCGACTGGGTGACGTCGATGATAGCCAGCCTGAAATCAAATCTGCCGAAGAACAAATCCTGCAACTGATCCCTCCTGGGGCGTCCGTCCTTGATCTCGGCTGCGGCAGCGGGCGGTTGCTGGCGGCGCTTCGCGCCAGGGGGCATCATCGACTGGTTGGCGGCGAAGTCGCACAGGAAAAAATTCTGGCCGCAGCGGCGCGTGGCCTCGACGTGATCGACTATGACCTGAACGAGGGCTTGCCGGCTTTTATCGACAACCAGTTCGACGTGGTTGTTTTTTCAGCCACGCTGCAGGCCGTCTCCAATGTGGAAGAAATCCTGGATGAAATGCTGCGGGTCGGAAAACGCGTGATCATTAGCTTTCCCAATTTTGCTTACAAAGCATTACGAGAAGACTACGTCGCCCGCGGCCGCTCGCCACGTGCCCCCGGTGCTTTCGATTTTGATTGGTACAACACGCCCAATCGCCGCTTTCCCAGTATCGCCGACGTCACGGAACTCTGCCAAATCAAGGGCGTCACGATCCATCAAGCCGTCTATATCGATTCAACATCCGCCAAAACGATTGCCCCCTCTGACGATCCGAATCTGAACGCCGATACGGCGATTTTGTTGATCAGTCGCTAAAGACGCATCGAGACCCTGTCCGCTTTGCGGGGTTTATTCGCTATCGACACGCCAAACTTTCGTACAATGAAGTCCGTACAATTGAACGAGGTGCGATTCAGTGGTGTCGCCGTGTATTGGTATCGCTCGAACGTCTTTAGAAACGATGCAGGTTTCGGTTCGCGGCTGTCTTGCGTCCACCGTCGGCTGATGTGTGCGACGCAAAGAAATCGGAATCCTTGAAACGATACCGCCCCCCATTCCTTCCAACGGTCCCGAGGCATATCCGTGAGCGAATCAGCGAAACTCAATCGACGTCGATTTCTGGAAACCACCGCAGCGGTCAGTGCCGCAGTCGGGTCATCCTCATTGGTTCCGCCCGCGGCCTGGGCATCGGAATCGTCCGCCGTCACGGCTGAAACATTGGTCGGGCAACTGTATCAAACCTTGAGCGATGACCAGAAAAAACAAATTTGTTTTGACTGGAATCATCATGACAAGAAGCGCGGACTGCTTCGCACCTTTGTCGCCAATAATTGGAATATCACGCCACACGAAATCAACAGCGATTTCTATAACGACCAACAGCGTGACATGATCCGCAGCGTGTTCGAAGCAATCATTCACCCTGATTGGCACGCGCGATACGATCAACAGTTGGACGATGACGCCGGCGGCTTTGGCAACGAACAATCCATCGCAATCTTTGGCAATCCCACCGGCGGCAAAGATGGCAGCGACAAGTTCGAAATGGTCATCACTGGCCGCCATATGACGATCCGTTGCGACGGCAACTCGGCCGATCATGTCGCGTTTGGCGGCCCCATTTTTTACGGGCACGCACCTGAGTTCGACGAAGGCCCCACTCACATCGACAACGTTTTTTGGCATCAAGCCATCGCGGCAAACGACTTGTACAAAGTGCTCGACGGCCGTCAGCAAAAACAGGCACTCGTCGCGAAGACTCCACGAGAACAAGCGGTCGCATTCCGCGGCGAAGGCGGCCGATTCGGTGGATTGCCGGTCACGGACATGTCATCGGACCAACGCGAGCATCTGCAAAAAGTCTTGGGGACTCTGACCGAAATGTATCGGCAAAGCGACCAGGACGAAGCAATGCAATGCTTGAAAAAACAAGGCGGCTTGGATGCGTGTCACTTGTCGTTCTATACCGACAAAGACTTGGGCAAAGATCAGGTCTGGGACAACTGGCGATTAGAAGGCCCGTCGTTCGTCTGGCACTATCGCGGGGCGCCACATGTGCACGTGTGGGTGAACGTCGCCGATAGCGCCGAAGTCAAACTAAACGCCTAAGCAAAATCAAGCACATCCATCCGGATCGCGTCCGGTTCCGGCAAAGCACGGTTTTTGGGCCGGGCTTCGCAAACCCCTCGCGGCTGGGACTTCTCGCCGCGATGACTTGCTCGTGCGTTGCCGATCGAGGCCTCGTCACGAGCAAGTATTCCATGCGAGCGAGAACCCGACAGAAATGGACGGCAGCGCCAACACGGGCACTTCTGCGTCAGCACGAGTATTACTGCGTCAGCACGGGCAACGAACGTTCGTCTTTTTCGCTTTCCCCTTCGTCGGGATCGCGATAGTTGCCGATATCGAAGTGCTTGGAATAGGCGCCGAAGTCATTGAACGCGTACTTCTTGGCCCAGCGATAGACCAGACTACGCTCCGGAATCTCATCGCCCGGTTGATACTGGCTGCGCCGTGGCGACACCTGATTCAACTCGTCGATCACCGTACCGCGCACCGTGGTGTCGCGAGCGCCGTGCTTCTGGGCTAAATCGACCAACAGGTCCGGACGCTCCATGATCACACAACCACGAGTGTTCTGTGCGGTCAATTCACGAAAGTCCCGCAGGAACTCGGATTGATTAAAAGTTTCCGCCAGCGGACGGTCGTCGTGAATGGATTCAGTCGCCAACTGAATCACCGGACAGGGTTCCAAATCGCCCCAGGGACCCACATGGTGGGTGAATCCGGTTGCGGCGGGACAAAGTGCGTTGCCCGCATCATCGTGGTACGCATCGATCACGATGATCGGCTTGGTCGCGCGAGTGTCGACGACGAATTGGCGAACGCGTCGTTGCTGATCGCTGGTCAGCGACAGCTGCGGATTCGCTTCGGGACCGACCGGGCGATAGATGTGGTACCAGCAATACATGACCCCCATATCGATCAATCGATCAACCCATCGATTGCTTACCAGGTCGTCGATATTCGATTTACAAACGCTGGTACAAACACCCACGAGCAGCTTATTGCGCAGCGCCGCTTTTAGTCCTTCCATCGTTTGGTTCAAGACACCTTCGCGACCTCGGCGAGTGTCGCTAATGATTTCCGAACCTTCGACGCTGATCAGCGGCGTGACATTGCCGAGTTCTCGCAGACGCGCTGCCACCTCGTCGGTTATGAAGTGGCCGTTGGTAAAGACTTGAAAGTAAACATCACGATTGGCCTCAAAGATCTTCATCAGATCCTTGTGCATAAATGGCTCGCCGCCCAAGATGCCAAAGAAGCTGTTGCCCATCGCTTTCGCTTCGGCGATCGTCTTGTTCGCGGCGTCGACTTCGATGCGGTGCTGTTTCGCGGCAACGTCGACCCAGCAACCTTGGCAACGCAAATTGCAGCTGTTGATTACCGACATGTACAAAAATGGCGGAAAGAACTCGCCTCGCTTGAGTCGTTTCTTGTGCTTGTGAACGCTTAGCAATCCGCGAACGCCCAACGTCCAAGCCGCCTTCCAAAGCAATCGCTTGTCCGTTTCGGTGATGAATCGTTTCGCCAGTCTTATGTACATAAATTCAGTTGGGTTGGATTTTCACAGTCGTCGACCGCCACAAGCACTCGCCAACGACGGGCACGAAAACAAACGGACACGCCCGCAAACGGATGCCCACAAACGCAAGCCCGCGTGGAGCGAACCACCACAGCGGGCCGAATGCGGCTAAACACGGCAGGCCTCCTGTCCACCAGGCCTCCTGTCCACCGGGTCGGTGCCAGGCGATGCGGTGCCGGGTCGGGCGTACGCCAGCGGGCATCAATCCCGTTGTTCCATTCATTATGACCTTCGCGAACGAAGATGCCACGAGCCCCAGCCGTTTTGGTTACGGATTGATGACCAAAAGGGCATCGCAAACCGCCTGATTTGATGCGAAAGTGTGAAGTTTTCCTTTTTCTGGTCTCCCTCGGCCAGTGCTTACCTGGACACGATGGACGCCTCCGTCGATACAACGCACTGGCCGGTGCCGACCACGGACCGATTCTCGTCCCTGATTCTCTTTTTCGATCCAAGCCAGCGATGAATTTCTCACTTCTCGTTCAGTTGTGCGGCTACCCGCTATTGATTCTTTTGGTCATCTTGTCGCTATCGCTATCACTGATCGCGTTCTTTCTGGTCTTCGGTGCCAAACAAGAAGGATTGTTAGCAGCGTTCCTGCCCTTAACGATCCTGCCCGCAGCGGCGGGTCTGATGTTAACTTTCCTGGATATGATTTCGTCCATCGGCTTGCAACTGAATGAAAACGACGGGGCGACAATCGAGCCTGGTTTCCTGTTGCAAATGAACTTGATCCCCATCGTCACCGGTTTTGTCGCTGCGGTTCCGCCGGTCTGTATCGCGGTCGTCGGACGCTGGGTGTTGGCATGGAAGGCCAGCGGCATCACGCTGCTAGAAACCACACAACATGATTCCGATCGTCTGCCCGAGGATCACGACAAATGGGTCGCGCAAGAAGCGGACGACTATCTCGAAAAGCTGGTGCGCCCGCGTTAGAGAGCGTCTCTGATTTAGCAAACTCGCTTGATCGACGCCGTGTCTGCGATGAGGCCCGCGATCACGTCGATCTGCCTAGGATTCACGAATACTTACGCCGTTTTCTTTGGCCACGATGATGTGGTCAAGCACGGTGATCCCGATTAGCTTGCCGGCTTCGGTCAACTGGTTGGTGACTTGGTGATCTTCCCGACTGGGCGTGGGATCGCCCGAGGGGTGGTTGTGAACCAGAATCACGGCCGATGCGGCGTCTCGAATTGCCGGCCGAAACACCTCGCGTGGATGCACCAGACTTGCGTCCAAAGTTCCGACGGTGATGCGATGCGTTCGGATCGGTTTATGTTTGGTATCCAGTGTGACAATGTGAAACTCTTCCTGCACCGCCTCGCCGGCCAAGTATGCAAATTCCGTTTGGCAGTACTGGATCGCTTCTCGCGTGCTGGTGATTTTCACTAGCGTCGGTTGCCGAGCCAGTTCGGACTTGGCGATCCGTCGACCAAGTTCGATGCCGGCCATGATTTGCGTATAGCTGGATTTCGTCGCAGCCGGTGTGATGGCTTTCAAGTCAATCTGGCTGCAGTGGCGGATATCTTCCAACCGATCAGCGAAACGGTTGGCGAGTTTGCGCCCGCCCGTTAGTGCAGATTCGTTTCGCACTCCGACACGTATCAGAATCGCAAGCAGGTCGGCGTTGCTAAGTAACGCGGTTCCGTCGCGCAACAAGCGTTCACGAGGCCGTTCGAATTCTGGAAGCTCCTTGACTTGATCGCCATGAATTTGACGCTCCATCCAATGCGTCACGGCGGATTCTGGATCGGGTGTTGCCCACCGGAACCGAGTATCCTCGGCACCCAACACTTGCTGAAGCAACCCATCACGAACCAACTCATTCAACGTGCGGGTCACATAGCCGGGACTCGATTCTTCGCACTGCAACTTTGCTTCGACGCCTGAAAACTCGGCCAGTTTGATCAGCGGCCCGAGGACGTGTTTCAGTTTCTCGCGTCGCTGATCACTCATGTTTCATGCCCTCATCGAAGCACCCCCGGCAGGGATCGAACCTGCGACACCTGCTTTAGGAAAGCAGTGCTCTATCCACTGAGCTACGGGGGCGATCGGGTTGGTGAACGGCAACCGATCAAGCAATGATCGTGTGGCCGATTGGCTTTCGAATGGTCACTTGACGTCTGCACCGGACGTCGAAAGCTACTTTGTCTTTAACGCTTTTCGGATGGCGACGATGACATGGTTGGCCAACGTCTGACTTCCCTCTTTGGTGTAATGAACGTTGGCCGGCAATTGCTCCGCTTCGTCCAAAGCGTACTGAAACATCGGGTCGGTCTCAATTCCACCCAGCTCCTGCATGACTTTCGCGGCTGCCGCGTTGTACTTTTTCGAATCACCAACGATGCGGCCTTTGGCACCTTCGGGAACCGGCGTTGTCTCACGCCAAATCACGGTCGCGCCTGTCTTTTTCAGCCGTTTGGCGATTTCGCGTAGGTTGGCGACATACTCATCGATCGGAACCTGCGGGTGGCTGGTCTCGGCTTTGGGATCGGCAAGATTTTCTCCATTGGGTCCCATGTACTTCAGATCGTGCAAACCGAAATTGAAGTGAATCACGTCCCATTTACGATCACCAATCCATTGGTCGATGGATTTCACGCCGGTGGTCGTTGGCCCACAATTGACCAGCGGTCGGAACACGTTGGCTTCCCCTGACAGACCTTCGCGTACCATCATTGTGTAGCCGATCGAAATCGAATCGCCGATCAACAACACGTTCGGTAAGCCATCGGTGATGGTCGGCAAGGTAAATGCAGGATTCTTTTTCTTGGCAGGCTTCTTTGCTGCCGGTTTCGCTTCCTGTGCGTTCAGATACGCTGGTAAGACAAGCATCGATGTGCAAAGCGATACGATACAAACCAATCCAGAACGACGACAAAATCGCTGACGAAAACGTTTCATGGCTGACCCAGTTGCTGGTGTGAACGAAAACAATGAGTGAAGACCCGGCAAGAGCCTACTATCGTATTCTGGATGCTGCGGCGAATCGAGCGGGTGAAGGGCTGCGTACGCTTGAAGAATACGCCCGCTTTGGCCTAGACGACGCAAACTTGACCGAGCAATTGAAGCGTTTGCGACATGGGTTGACCGCCACGCTGGCGCCGATCGCTCGCGAACGGCTGTTAAACGCCCGAGACACGCCGGGAGACGTCGGAACCGCGATCACACTCAGTTCCGAGCGTCAACGGGAATCGGCCGAAGATGTGGTGGCCGCCGCCGCTGCTAGGACTCAGCAATCGCTGCGATGCCTGGAGGAGTATAGCAAAACGATCGATCCGAACATCGCCGTGCAAATCGAACAATTGCGATACCGATCTTATTCGCTAATGGCGACCTTGGAATTGCAACAGATCGTACACTCTCGGCGCGAGCGAATCGGCGGTGCAAGTATCTACGTCTTGATCGATGCAGGCCCGTCCGTTGATCAGTTGGCCGCGACCGTTCGGTCACTTGATGACGCCGGGATCGATGTGTTGCAGCTGCGTGATCCGAACATTGATGACCGCACCCTTTATGATCGCGCATGCGCCGTATCCAAACTGCTTGACCATTCGTCCACGATTTTTATCGTCAACGATCGTCCCGATATCGCTGCGGCAGCAGAAGCCGATGGCGTTCACGTGGGACAAGAGGAAATTCCCGTCGCCGCCGCGCGGCGAATCGTCGGAGGACATCGACTCGTCGGCGTTTCCACCCATTCGATCTCACAGGCCCGCGACGCGGTGGCCGACGGAGCGGACTACATCGGTTGCGGTCCGGTATTTCCAGGGCGCACAAAAGCATTCGATTCGTATGTCGGTCCCGCACTGCTGAAACAGGTCGCCGGTGAAATCGATTTACCGGCGTTTGCGATCGGCGGAATCGACACCTCGAATGTTGCAAAAGTCGCCGATGCAGGATTCACACGAATCGCGGTGACCGGCGCAATTCGCGATGCAGAAAATCCGGCCAAAGTGATCGCGCAATTAAGAACGCATCTCGAAAGATAAGCCGTCTCTGATCACAAAGGATTGTCTCAACCGACAAACGTCGCCGACCGTGACGATGGTTCAGCTTGACCGAGACACCACATCACGAATCGCGGATCGTATCTGCTCCAGCGTGTCGTCGTTGTATCCTTCCCAGACGCCCGCAATCTTTCCATCACGGTCGATCAAAATCGACGTCGGAAAATAGAGCGATTTACGCTGCAACCTTTCGGCCATACTTCGCCGAGTGATACCGCGGGGGTCCGCGTACGCGATCCCGCGAATTTGGTGCTCGTCAAAGAATTTCTTTGTTTCGGCCCAGAGACTTTCAAATGTTTCTGTGCCCATCCGTTCCGACGATATCGGCAGAAATTCGACTTGCTCTTGCTTGGCAACCGTCGCAATCAGCTTGGACAAGTGTGGAAACTCCGCGCGGCAGGGGCCGCACCATGTACCAAAGCAATGCAGCAAAACGACCTTCCCCTCGCCCCGAGAGTCGATTTCTTCATACGTCCCTTCGTCGGACAAACGCACCAAATCGATTCTTGGTGCCGGTTTGCCAATAGCGGGGCTCGCCGGATGATTCGACCAAGGTGTCGCTTTGATCAGCAAGCCGGCGCTGACCGCGGCAACAGAAATCATCACAATCAGTGTCAGCCCCGTCCATCTGGTCGTCGTCGGCTGGGCTTTAAAATGGAACGGCATAGTGAGTTGATCAAGAAATCGAATGATCGGTGAAGATCCGAATGTTGAGTAAACGATTGGCGGGTATTGGACGCCGACACGATTTCGGCACAGGCGGGACAACTTGCCGGCGAATCGTCGGTTTCGCATTGGTCACCATGTTAATGACCAAATTTGCCATTCAACCCGCCGCGGATGAACCGATTTCACCGCCACCACAAATCACGACCTTTATCGACGAACCCTCTTTGAGGGAAAGCAGTGGTCTGGGCTCGTCACGCCGCATGTCCGATCGTTTCTGGTCGCACAATGACTCTGGCGGCCAACCACAGTTGTTCGCATTCGACACCTCGGGTCGATCCACCGGCCGCTGCAAGTTAGTCGGTGCCAGCGCAGTCGACTGGGAAGACATGGCCTGTTTTCGTGACGAAACGGCTCGAATTCTGGTCGCCGATTGCGGTGACAATGAACGCAGACGCAGCAATATTACGCTTTACGTATTCGACGAACCCGACCCCGACCAAGTCACGAACATCCACGAATATGAAACGATACACGTGACGTATTCCGATGGTCCGCAAGACTGCGAAGCAGTCGCCGTCGATGCCGCACGCCGACAAATCATCATGGTTGCCAAGACGGCCTTTCCGTTTGCGGGTATCTACGGCATTGATCTGCCACGTCGCAATCAAATCCGTGGTGCCACCTCCCTCGCCCGACACGTCACGGCTAAACGCATCGGCACGCTCGCGCTGCCCATGGTTTCAGCGATGGATATCGATCCGCATACCGGCGAAATATGGGTGGTCAATTATTTCCAGTGCTTCCGGTTCCCAAAAGAACGGAAAACCGATCCCGTCGGAAAGCAAATGGCGGCGATTCCGGTGAGTCTTGCTGCGCCAAAATGGAAACAGATCGAAGCACTAGGGCTCGATGAAGCACAAAACGTCTGGCTGACCAGCGAAGGTTCACCAACCCCCTTTGGCAGGTTGATTCAGACGCAACACAATTCGAAACCTTGATGCGACCTGCGTTCGCAAACAAAACACCGCCGGCCTGTGAGATTCACGCATGATTGAAGTCGAATTGAAATTCCCCGTCACCGACGCGCAAACCTTACGAGAGCAGCTTGATCAGCTTGGTGGACGAAAGGCGTCAACCGAAAACCACGTCGACACTTACTTCAATCACCCTTGCCGCGATTTTGCAGAAACGAGCGAAGCACTTCGAATTCGCAAGATCGATGGATTGCCATATGTGACTTACAAAGGTGCGAAACTGCCCGGCGAAGTGAAAGCACGGCGGGAACTGGAATGGTCACTTGGCGAATCCGATGGTAACGAAAGACCAAACAACGGATCGAACATGCAGGAACTGCTGACCCTGCTCGGATTCCGAGAAGTTGCCAACGTTCACAAATGCCGAGAAAGTTACGTCATTGAAGACGAATCGGGACCAATATCGGTGACGATCGACCGAGTCGAACAGTTGGGAACCTTTGCCGAAGTCGAGGTGATCGCCGAAGACGATACGCAAGTCGAAACGGCAAGAACGCGAGTGACCGACTTGGCTAAGAAGTTAAAACTCGAAAACAGCGAACCACGCAGTTATCTGAGACTCTTGCTGGTTCGCCGAGAAGGCCAATCGTCTTAAGAATCGATTCCCAAACGTCGAATTTCCGTGAGCCTTGCAACGTAGTCACCAAGCATGCCAACATGCCCCGCCGCATATGTTTTGCGGATCACACCAACGAGACGGTACCTAAGTCTCGTCGGATGATGTCTTGATGGATGTCGGGTTGTTGGTCTTGCCGTTTGCTTTCGCACCTCTGGGTCGCTTTATTTTGCGGATGGTCGCTCCCGGAACCTGATCTTCGTAGTACTCCGAGAATCGGCCACTACCATCGCTTCCGTAAGAGTATCCCGCCGCGTATTTGTAGTAGCCACCGTTGTAGTACCCGTCTCTTCCGTCATGTGCTCCATAGCGACCGGCACGCCGACTGCCGACACCATTGACGATCACGCCCGCGACGTTCGCCTCGAGTGTTTCCAGCATCCGAATTGCTCGAGCTGCATTGGGTCGTGCGCCTTTGTTCAAACGAATCACCATCAACACGGTATCCACACGTGGGGCGACGTTACTTGGATCGGTGACCGCTAGTAATGGCGGTGTGTCGATAATGATCAGGTCGAATCGATCGCGTACGCAGTCCAAGAACCTATCCAGCCGCGAGGACGCGAGCATTTCGGCGGGATCATGCGGGCGGTCCCCGGCAACAATCACTGAAAGATTTTCCGTTGGCGTCTCATGCACAACTTCACCCAAGAGATCGGCCACTTCTTCCGACGCGGTGATTTCACGATCCTTCATCTCGTCAAGCAACCACGCGAGTCCTCGTTCACTATCGATGCCAACGACCTGATCAACGCGTGGACGCCGCAGGTCCGCATCGACCAATAACACACTCTTACCCGACTGCGCAATCGAAACAGCAAGATTGCAGGCGATCATCGATTTCCCTTCGCCGGGCACCGAACTGGTCACCTGCATGACTTTACTGTCCAGGCGTTGATTGCTGAAAAACAATGCCGTCCTTATCGCTCGAAACGACTCTGACCACGACGTTTTCGGATGAAAGAACGTGTGCAATTCATCCGAAAAACAGACATCGTTAAGCGATGCGTCACGTTTGCGTTTCCGACAGATCGACAAGTGACCAATCACCGGGACGCTCAAATGTTCGGACACTTGCTCGGCACTGTGATAGGCGTGGTCGGTCATTTCCAATACATACGCCAGTGAGAAACCCGCCAAAGCCCCCAGCAACCCGTAAAGGATTAGCGACCGAGACATCGAGGGTGCAATCTTATCGCCCAACTTGGGCGTGTTTAACACGACCAGATGAAGGCCTTGCGAGCCCGACATGATGTTTACTTCGTCCAGGCGAGCAACGATTCTGTCGTACAGAGCCTGTTGACGATCGATGTCGCGCTGTAATCGATACAACTTCGCTTCTGCGGCGCCTTCATCGCGTGACTCTTGGATTTCACGACCGTACGCATCGCTGACAATTTGAAGTTGATTGTCGAGCGACTTTAATTCTTGCTGCATCGCTTGCAAAACAAGCTGCAATTGGCGTTTCAATCGAGATTCGCGTTTTCCGTTGACCGAATCATCGACGTCTTCGTCAGGCTTGATCCCGGCTTCGGCTTCCGCCAATGCAACCTCGACGTCGGCAAGTCGCCGCAGCTCTTCCTCGTTTTCAGCGGTCTTTTCGATCAGCTCTTTGACCGATGCGATCCTAATCTCGATCGAACGTACCGACGGGTGCCCGGGGCCAAACTCCTCTGCAAACTGTTTTGCTTCGAGTTCCAAAGGCATTAACAGTGATTCACGCAGCTGATCCGCGCGACTGCTGTTCTCTTGACGCAGACGCTGCAAAACTTGTCCCGAACTTACAACGGTCTTTTCTGCGACTTCGACATTCTCAACCGTATCTCGCGAGTTCCCAAGGGCTAGCAGTAACGATTCAATCGGAACGCCATCTTTATAACCGAGAACCGCAGTTTCGTATTTGCTTTCGATGCGATTGCGTTGAACGGATAACGATTGTTTCTCCAACAAGAACTTTTCTGCGTTGCCACGATGAATACTCGTGATTTGTCCGTCGCGGAAAATAAGCGAACTGGACTGTTTGATGTGATCGTATTGCGACTCGAGATCCTCTAGCCGCGACAAGACTTCGCCACGAGCCTGTTGAATCAATGCCAACGTCTCTTCGCCCACGTTGGTCTGATGCTCGTTTAGATAGCGACCATAGGCATCGATGACCGACTGTACGACGCGCCGACATCCCGCAGGATCAGTGGACTGATAAGAAACGTTAAAAACGTTGGCGCCGGGACCTGCCATGGCAGGTCGAACGGTCAGCCCCGCGGACGTAGAAAGGTATGACGCGATCGACTCGTTGGGGTACGACGCGAACTGTGGCAGTTCCGAAAGTTTGCCGAGCCGAGTGGCATGATCTAGCACCCGCTCGCTACGCATCACAACGATTTCATTTTCTAACGAGCTCTTCTCTGGAGCCGTTTCGATGCCGTTGAGAGGAAGATTCTGGATATATGGCTCGACGATCTGAACCGTTGCCTGTGATCGATAGACCGGATCCTTTGACCGATAGTGTAAATACCCAGCCGCAAGCCCAAGCAAACTCGTTAACAGCAGCAAGCCTTTTCGAGACCATGCGAGTTCGGTGATTTCAATCCGACGCTTTCGCGCACGCGATGGCAGCGGTGGTGGTGACACTGAGTCGTGCATATCCATCTAATTCAAGGCAACTTAAAGATAAGATTAGTTCGTAGCCGCACCGATGCACCCATCACAACAAAGGACGGACAATCCAAATATCATTTTGGGACAAAGCCTGTCGCAATCACTATTGATACCGGCCTTCTTCTGCATCAAAATTTCGTCGATCGATCGAGACATCATTATCAGCTAGCTCTCATGGGTGGACAAGCAATGAAGTCGGCGATCACGGCCAAACGCTGGGCCGAACATCCGCCCCGGCCCGACAATCGTTACCTTCCGACGTAAAAGGCGGGGCGATAAATCGAAATCATGCCGCCATGATCGCAGATCGCTTTCTTGATTGGTTCGATAATAAAGTCTCGGTCGGACTTGCTGGGCGTCGGCCACCCAGGGCCAGACTCGCTTGGATGGCTGTTGTCTCGCCCCCGAACTGCCCAAACCGATCGATTAGCTGGTCTAAATCGTTCGATCAGTCTGAGATGTACGGCGCCGGCACAGGTTCCTTGCGAAAACAGAAAGACGAATAAGCCACGGCACAATGGGACCGAGAAATTCGTTAATTCAACGGTGGCGCATCTATTCTTGTGGATCGCCATTCGCATCAATCTTTAGGGGCGAACTGAGCACGAATCCATTCATCAACAAGCACCAATGACAGCAGAAGTTCTGCATAAGTCCGTTGGAGTGAATAATAAACTCCACGCCATCCGTCAAAGATCAGCCGGCGGTAAATCAAGCAGTAGACCAGCGTCAGCGGAGCCGCAAGGAAAATCTTTCTACGTATCGAATCTTTCCAGCTGAGGCTGCTCTTGTTAGATGCACCAAGTTTTTCTGCTTCTAAGAACGCATAATTTACTTGTGCCTTTAACCAAGCCGTCAACGGCTTTCGATCATCGTGAATGATTCGAGTCGACAACATTCCTAAATCGACATCTCTGGTATCAAGACGCTGGGTATGACCATCAGGACGACAGCGGAATTGATCGGTCCGAAATAGCACGGCACGCGGTGGGTAAAGCGTCGCACGTAACGGCCGCCCAAGGACGTTGTATTGAAAATTGGCTCGGTAAACGTCAAACGCTCCGTCCAACATAGATATTTCGTCGCGAAATTCAGGCGGGCAATAGTAGTCAGCGTCCAGCGTTAACACCCACTCCGTGTCAACCTGTTTAAGTCCAAAATTCCATTGATTCGTATGATTGTCAAAGGCACGAGAAATCACCACAACGTTCGGAAATCCATCAAGGATCTCAAGCGTCTCATCCGTGCTTCCACTGTCGATGACGACGACCTGCTCTGCCCAATCAAGCGCTTCGACCGTGGCCCGAATATTCGGTGCCTCATCAAAAGTCAGAATCAATGGCGTGATCGCGGCCAGGTTCAATCCATCGTGCGTGCCCAGGTCAAATCGTCGCTGGCGGTGCGTTTCGACCGCCGCGGCCTCAACACGGTTATCGCCATGGACATGAGTTAGAGAGTTCATAGGTAGGTCCACCGCCGTTGGGCGTCGTTCCGTTTCGACTGGTGGCAAGAGACGCGAAGCAATACCCGAAAGTTTACCACTATTGTTCCTTTGGATTAGGCCCACCTTGCCAACAACGAATGTGCACTGACCAAATGCTCATCATTGAAATGGTTGATCGTGGCGATTCACGACCGGCAAGTCTATCAACGCACTCGGCAGGTCCATCGCTTTGAAACATCCTTGTTCGCTCCGCATATTCACTTCTTCTAATAGTGCGTGGGGCACGCACGAGATGGCAACCATTTGATAACGCGTTGAAACTTGAAATGCAGCGCCTTCTGATTTGCAAATCCCTAAGAAAGATTTTTGATTTGCATGGCCGTTGTACAACAACACCAATCAAAAAGCGGTCCGCCGGATTCATGATTCAAATTGATTCAGCGACAACCGGTTTCAAGCCCTGCCTTTTCTGCCCATGCCCCCCCTTATCGGAGCCAAGCCAACACTTCTAAGATTTTATGATCCGCATCACAGCATCAGGACCGAGACCATCTCGTCGAAACGTCGTCGTGACCAACAGCACAATGCTGAATCACGACTGCTGACAAGAGATGATCGCACTTGAATCGAAAATCCACCTGTTCATTCGATAGGCTCGCGATTTAAGACACTTTGGCGATTTCAAATCACGTTTCCGGCCGATCACGTCGGCGATGGAATGACACATGATGGCTTATCGCCCTGTCCTAAAATCCAATGATAAACTTGCGTCATCTGCAAAGCGATGTGGTTCCACTGAAATTGAGACTGTACCAATCGCCGGCCGTTGTTTCCCATTTCATCTAACATCGCGTCAGATGTGTTTGCCCATTCTCGGAGGCCATCCGCAAGAGTTCTAACGTCGGTTTCGATTCGCATGGCGCTCTTGCTTTGAAAGCCGATCGCGAGATTACATTGCGGGGTCATGAGCACTGGCAGACGGTAGGCCCAGGCCTCGAGGACCGCCATCGGCAGGCCTTCACTTAAGCTTGGCAAAATAAAGGTATCAGCACGCGCCAATGCAATCGCCTTCGGTTGGCCGTAAATCGAACCGACCAACGTGATGGATTCTTTCAACATCAATTCGTCGATGGCTTGCGACAACGTTTGTTGATAGTCTCCATCATCCCAACCCGCGATCACCAACCGGCAGTTCACCAAATCTTGTTGTGCTTGCTTCCAAGCCTGGATTACGTGCAGCAGTCCTTTTTTCGGGTGAATACGTCCCACGTACAGCAACGTCCGACGCCCATCGATCTCTTTGCGGCCCCGCGATCGCAATTCAGTTGCAGCAGCTTTGGTTAGAACTGAGTCATTGGATGGGGAATTGATGCATGGCGACGATTCACCATCCTCAAGCGGAACGAACTTCAATCGATCCAGTTCCTCATTACTGGGTACATCAATCCCATTGGGAATGACGCATATCGGATTGTTCAGTCCGAGCTTTCGAATGGACTGAGCCTCGTTTTCGCAGAGCGCATGAATGCAAGCGGCTTTTCGGAGATGTTTTGTCTCAAACAGCAGCCCCGCAATTCGCTTTTTCCAACGAGAATGTCGGATCGCCCAAGGGTCCAACATTCCTCGTGGCGAAACCAGATGCCGGCGACGAGAATCTTGCTGGCGCCATCGCAGCGTCGCCATCGAACTATACGACCAAAGAAACTGTGGATGAACGAGATCGGGGTCGTGCACTTGCAGCCAACGATACAATTCGGTCGCCAATGCACTACGGTTCATGGCATTCAGCAAGATGGGCTTTTTCCGCCACTGCGATAGATCTTGTTCGGTATTCTCATCACGGTTTCCGACCACGTGCGGACAAACGTTTCCTTGATCGTCCAGCGATTCGGACAACCGACGTACGCTGGTGTACAAACCACCGGCGCGGCGCGAGACGGAACCGGGCAATAGTACGACATCGATCGGGGGCTCGGTTTTCATCGACATGACAAGCGTAGAACCAGTCGATCAAGCAAAGTGGCGGTTGTTGGGGCAGACACTGCGGCGTCAAACGCCAGTTTCATCCCGCAAGCGAAACGGTCTGGACCCCACTTTTCGATACGCTCTCTCGCGGCAGATGACATTCGCTGCCGAAGCAAATGATCGCCGGAAATTTGCAACATTTTTTCGGTCAATTCCCGCTTATCCAGCGGCTCGAAAACAAAACCGGTTTCGCCATCGACAACCAAGTCGGTCACACTGCCACAGCGGTTCGAAGCAATCACAGGGAGTCCTGCTGCCATCGCTTCATTGATCACCAATCCCCATTGTTCGACCGTACTTGCATGAACGAATGCGCCAGCGCCCCAGTAGTACGTCGGCAACTCTTGATACTGTCGGAAACCTGGGAAATGCACAAAGTCATTCAGCCCAAGGGTCGCAACTTGCCGCATTAGCGAATCTTTTTGCGGCCCATCGCCAAGCAACACCAAATCCCACGTTTCAGGCTCTGCCTGCTGTCGGCCAGCGACTGCGTGCCAACTTGCAGCTTCCTTTCGATATCCCGAGTAAGCATCAATCAATCGCGGCAAATTCTTTTTTTCGATAAACCGATTCGAAGCTAGAAAATATTCACGGGGATAACCCAGCTGCGCGCGGATCGCACTGCTGCAGATATCCGTTCGGCGCGAAAAATGGTTGTTGTCAATCGCATCGTAGCCGTCATAGATGCGATCCTGGCACATCCCTAGATCGACAAGATACTCGCGAGCACGCGTACCCCCGACCAACCCGGCCGCAAAACAACTGACGAGACGACGCTTCACGAATTCTCGCAGCGGATTTCTTTTGGAATCGTCCCGATTTGATTCGCTCATGACAATCGCCGGGACTTGATTTCGCTGACACCAGCGCAGTGTGGTGAACGCGCCGTTATCGGACCAACCATTGATCGCCACCGCATCCGGATTTATCGACTGCAGCGTACGATCGATTCGCTGATACAACGCTTTGTGCGAAAGCGCTCGACTGTCCACGTCTTCGCAGACAACACAGTGGCGAATATTCTCGCTTAGCGATACGGGTTCCCAAGCGTAATGCGAGGTTTGCTTTGACAGTTCGACCCCGACCACATCAAAAAAGGCCAACGCGGCTTCAATCCGGACTCGATGATACGGCCCGAACCGATGAACGACGATCGCAAGTCGCTTTGTTTGATCGGCAGAATCGCCCTTCACCACTTAGACGAACCGCCTTTCGCATGCTTTTGCAAATCTTTTAAATCGACGAAAATCATATGACTCGATTTCTAGATAACTACTCTTTTGGCGCGGCGGGTTGATCGCCGCAAGTGAGTTGACGGTACACGTCGGCCACCTGATCTGCCATACGCGACACGTCAAATCGTGCTCGTACGTACGACTGGGCTCGTATCGACGTCTGGCGAGCTGTACCGGACTGCGTCGTCTCTTCAATCAACCGCGCCATTTGCGCGCAATCGCGACTATCTAAACGATACATCAAGTCGTCACTGGCCCACTCGTTGAATCCACCGGCACACTGAAAGGAAAACACCGGGACCCCCGCAGCGATCGCCTCCAACGGAGCAAGCCCGAAATGCTCGAACCTGGACGTAAAGAGAAACATATCCATCGCCGAATAATATCGATGAGGGTCAATCACGCCACCGGCAAACCGAACACGTGTTTCAACGCCAAGCTTTGCGGCAAGCTGTGTGAGCGACGTTCGATCCGGGCCTTCACCGACAATGATCGCTTTGTACCGTTGGTGGCAATATGACAGCGTCTTAATAAAATCATCTACGCCCTTCATGGCGTTATGCAGACGGCCAACAAAACCCATGACGATATCGGAATCGCCGAAACCGAATTCCCGACGCAGTGCGATGCGAGCGGCTTCGTCGGCCGAAAACTGGTCCATATCAATCCCGTTGTTTACAACAGTGATCAAACTTGGTGAGACACCATCATCCGCCCAACTGTTTGCCACATCGCGTGTGATCGCGATGAATCGATCAAGATGTGTCGTTTGAATACGATTCGCAATTTTGGTACGCCAACCAAAATTACGAACACCGGCGGCGACATGCCCGTGCATGATCCGTTTCAATCCCGGAACCACTAAAGATGCCAGGTTGGACCATGCCAACATGTCGTGGTGGTGCACAATATCGACAGAACTTAACCGGCGAATCAAACGAACGCCGTAAAGCGGTACGTCACGACTGCTTCGCAATTTCAGATATTCGCATCGTTCGCCTAACCGATCATAAAACGCACCCGGTTCGCCATAGAGAAATAAAAGCCTTGCATCGACATCATCCAGATGAGTGAATTGCTTTACCAAACTGCCAGCGACTTGAACGGCGCCGCCGGTACTAGGATCATCGCGTTGGCATAGATGTAAGACCTTCAACGTTCTGGGCATGCTGGTGTCGGGCACGTTTTTTCCGCGAGGATCGTCATACACTTATCGTCCCCGGCGGCCCGATCAAGAGGGATAAGACAGCCGTCCGGATCGATCGCGTTGACTTCATAGTCGCTTGATACATGAAACTGCAACGCGTTTCCCATAGAGGAGCTCGCAGCAACCTTCTGCACGGGACAATATTCGATGAAGACGAATTCAATGCGCTGATTCCCCACCATGATCGACGCGGTTTGAAAGACTGCCGCTTCGTGGTTTTCGACGTCCGCTCTTAGCATTTTATGGCGGTCAATATGGTTCTTCGCTGCGAATGCATCTAACGTTTCTACTACTGACTCTTGTGCCATCGTTTGACTGCGCCATATTTGGCGGTGCTCGACTGCGCCGTTGTTCGTCAAAGCAGACATCATCTTATCGATCCGAATGGACAATTTGACAATGTTGCGAACGAAGCGCTTCACTAACTTGGTCGGTCAGCCATCTTTCTTGACAGTTCGATGGCACGACTTTCCCAGGTGTGTGACTTTCTCGCAAAATCTCGCTGCCGTCCGCTTTCCCAATTTGCTCGATTCACGATCAAATCGGCCACCGTCGTCGCGAAGTCCGCATGAGAGGATTCGACTTTGGCGAAAGGACTTACATTGCGGGATTGGGGACAGGCCGATGTCGCAACGATTGGTTTACCCGATGCCAGATGATCATACAAACGCATAGGAGAACACGATCGATTGAACTGAGATTTCACATAAGGAACGATTGCGACATCCAGCATTTGCATCCAGACAGGAAGTGATTGGTGCGGTTGTCTGCCCACATAAATACACTTGGGATTACGACGCACCTTGTCCCATCCTTGGTGCTGCCATCTCGATTTCACGGGGCCGACGACGAGGAGCGAACCTACCACGTCCAGGTCCAGACATCGCTGCAACAACGAGAAATCGATTCGTTCGTTAATTTCACCGACAACGCCAACGACAGGTCGTTTGAGGTCAGGAACGCGAGAGAACAATTCCGAAATTGCGGACGGACTTTCAGCGCGAATAAATTCATCGGAGGTCGCATTCGCAGAGAGCGAGACGCGATCATCGTTGACGCCATATTGTTCAATCGCTCGCTGCCTTAGCGGATCAGAGACAAAGAAACTGTGTTGGGATGCACCGACAATCTCGGCTTCATGACGGAGAATCGAAGTGCCGCCCCACCCTTCATACAGCCCATAGTCGTCCGAACCGTAATAAAACAACGGAAGACTTAATCGTTGGCAAATTCGGACCATGGGATGATAATGAGGTGAAGTCACCACGACCTGATCGATTCTAATCTTTCGCTGCTTGGCTGCTCTTGATGCGACATCAAATAGCCGCCGGCAAGCCATCTTGTTCCATCGGGTGGCCCATCCGGGAGGCATCAAAACGGGAAGACCTGATGTTACAGGTGTGCCTTTCTCTGTGACGTTTCGTGATCGACGACGCCATGCCACGATCGGATCGGCGGGTTCCAGCAATACGACATCCTGAAGACGTGCGAGCGCCTGAAACGGCTTCTTACGCCAAATCGTATTGGTGTCAAAAACGGCGATCGCCACAACACAGCTCTAATAGAACAACACGAAAAACGAATTCCGTCCTGAGTCTCAACGACTCGGCTCACTTGTCATTTGAACGCACGGATACTCGCCTAATGACGTCACGAACGCCACAAGTCGCGTTGGCTGTCGAGACTGAGCACTGATGCTAACTTGGCGTCCTGGAAACAAGATGTGCGATTCGAAAGCTGTCAGGACTTTGATACCGATTGACGCGACGCACATGACGTTTGAACAAACATCGCATCGGCCCACAGCGGGCCGTCCTGGCAGGAGCCGTACGGAGCTGAAACGCCGGACAGTACGAATCCACTGTCTCGAAGCATCATGTAGACTTCATCAAACGTCGCCCCTGCTTCATAGTGAGGCACGTAATTGACTTCCATCAGAACGGCTTTCGTCCGCTGCAATAAGCTCGTTGCCCCCGCAAGCACCTCGCGTTCGAAACCTTGGACGTCCAGTTTTAGCAGACCAACGTCGCGAAGTTCGTTCAGTTCATGATCCAACGTCACGATCGGAACGTCCACTTGCTCGGTAATATCAAACGCGCCTTCTTGATAATCCGTCCGTACTTCCGGAGCCGGTCGTAAAACGCTGGCCATTTTGCTGTGGCGAGTGATATTGAATGGGATCACTCCGTTGTGGTCGCCCACAGCTTTAGGAACGAGAGTGCCTTGTGCGACGTTATCAAGCCTTGAACGAAGCCGCTCGTGGCATGCCGGCTGTGGTTCGATGGCGTAAGCGACTGGCACGTTTGCGAGCGTCGTCACCGCTTCGACGAAATCGCCTTCGTTGGCGCCGACATCTACCAACGACCATGGCCGAGATTTGTCGCGCAAAAACTTCGGCCATAGTTCGTATCGACAAGCCTCGATCGCTTCGAGATGTCGGGGAGTGGGCGGAAGCCCGAGACGTGTGAGACGAAATTGGCGACGGTGTCTTTCTATAAAACCATAGGGAATTAAAGATCGAACAGAATCTTTCACCATTGATGACAACGATTGACTCATGGCGCAGTATTGCCCTCTGGATGCTGATTCTTAGGCACACCGGATCCCGTCAACTCAAGTAGTGCTTCGACAAATCGATCGCCATAGGCATCCAAACGATACCGTGCGGCGGTCGTTCTCGCCTCGCCAGCCAATTCGTCACGAAGATTCCGATTGCTGGCGATGCGATCGATTTGTTTCGTCAACTCATTGGCATCACAAACCGGAACGATGATTCCATCGATTTCATTAGTAATGACGGAACCCGCATTGGGTGTCGTGATTACGGGAACGCCGGCAGCCATGGACTCATAGGCAACCGTTGCCGACCCTTCCGCCAGAGATGGCAACACGAATAGATCAGCTTTTTCATACTCGGCCAGTGTCTGATGACGCGGGATGCGTCCGTGATACACGACATGGTTTTCGCGTAAGAGTTTCTGCACCCGGTCGCACGCGCCACCGACGACATGGAATTCATAACCGGCATGGTGCAACCGCGATGATGCTTCGGCAAAGTAATGAATCCCTTTGCGAATATCGGCGGTACCCACAAACAAAACGCGTTTCGGAATTGGCTTGTTTTCGACGCAAAAAAACTCGTCGGGTACACCATATGGAACAACGCGGACACAACTCGTATCGACACCAAAATAGTTTAGCCCTTCCACCACAAACTGCGATGGAGCAATGTAGTGGTCGGTTGCCGCAATGGCGCGGCCCCACGTCTGGTCAGCCGTTTCGCACATCGCGTCGTAGCGACGACTCGCAATCTGGGGATATTTCTTGTTTTCATCGCGAACGATCAATGCACTATGGGGCGCGATGTAAACTTCCATCACGGTCTGGATCCCTCGCGATTTCATTTCTTCGAACGCCGCGATTGCTTCGAGATAGAGTCCGACCATGATTGTGGTGTCCGCCGGACAGGCACGAATCGATTCGCGCACCATGGTTTGGTCCCAACTCTCGCGGCCCAATTTTTGCGCCGACTGATTACGTCCTTGCCACAGGATGTGCATCGAGGTCTCGGTCAGCCTAGCCAAGTCTGCCGGAATCGCGCGCGAACGAAGGCGTTTTCGAACACCGCGAGGCAACCAACGATCGACGTAGGCTAGTGCCTGTTCGCTAATCACAAAGTCCGTAAGAAACCTCGTGAGTATCTGGTGGCGATGCAACGCCTTGGGTATCGCATAGCGATGTCGCGCACCGATTTGCATCGCAAACACTCGGTGCCGAACGTCTTTGCCGGTTCTATTCACCACTTGCTCGGGGAAGCGGTTTGAATTCGCTACCGCGTGAGGCCTCAGGCGCGCCACGAGTCCGGTCTTTCATGGTTGAGTCTCCCTGATCGGCCGCCATTGATTCTTCCGATGTACCAAAATAGATACATAAGAACAAAATGAACGTGGTCGGCAAATACAGTGACAAGACGTTTTTCCACTCGTCATACACAACTGCCGCGGGCAGGAATCCCAGGAAGCACATAAACAAAACGCCTCTGAGATCCTTCTTGACGAAGCACAGATCTTCGACTCGCCGAAACCAGTATCCCAACGCGAAATAGAGCAAAACACCGAAATAAGAGAACTCGGCATAGCTATCGAAGAACCCCGTCTTCGCGGTGTAGAACTTCACCGAACCTCCTTGAAAACCGTCCGTGACCTGGATGTCATTTTCGAACGCTTCGTATTTCGGTGCCGAGAACTTTAGACCGTCTTTAGCGTCGTGGCCGATCAACGAACCTGGGACGTAATTTTGGATCATGCCGTTTAGCATACGAACGCCATAGGAATACAGTTGGTTCTCTCGGACAATGCTTGTCAAAACAACCGCATCGCGAATTTCGAGTGTCTGCTTGCCGGAAAAGTAGTGGTCGAGAACTTCAGATGGCGGACGTTCTTTTACATGCTGCCACATGACCGCGTAGCCCTCTTTCCGGGCATAATCTCTGTACGCTGGAAAGAGCGTCACAACAAAGAAAGCCCCTACCAATGCAAGGACACCATAAACAGGTCGCAATCTAACTCGTCCCGCCATCACGGCAGGCAGGAACCAGGCAAACAACAATAAAAAGGTCCACGATCGCCGACCATTTTGAAAGGCCTGTATCAAGATGGGTGCAACAAGCACAAAGCTCCAGATCCGATACTTAAAATCGAAAGTCACAAAGTAGAGCATCCTTACGAGTATGAGTCCCGGAAAGACAAATTTCGAAAGCGTGTAAAGGTAGACAGGCCAACCGGTCCACAATCCTCGAACACCGATGACTTGGATATAGATGCTCAGCGCCACCATGCCGGCTAAACCCAGCATCGAGGTCGCGATCGCGATCCACCCGACTTTCTCAATATCAATGGACGATGTCGAGCGCGGCGAATCGTGGAATTCTGGTTCGCGGCTATATCCAAGAACGCAAGCGATGATGCAACCGATCGCAAAAAAGGTGTAATGCACCATCCCGTCTTTCGGGACCAAATACGGATGCTCTCGCAACACGTACAATTGCGGAGCGACAAAAAACAAGCATGTCCCGGCCATCTGAAACGGCGCAGACAATAGGCGACGAGGCTCCTGGAGAGCCCACAGCGTAATGCAGCCCAAGACGACCAGAAAGCAATAGAACGCGACGTCAATCAATGCTGCATTTCTTGATCAAAAGGACACATAAACAACACGTTTAGACGGACCGATTTCGCTTATTGCGGGGAATTCGGCTGGCGAACGAGCGAATCGCAGAAACTTTCCCACTTTTCTGACAATGCGCTGAACGAAAAGTGACGGGTGTAATGACGTTGCAACCGAGCGGGCGAGACTTCGCCGCGAATCATTTGTTGACAGAATGATTCGACGAGCGGAATAAACTCATCGATATCGCCGGACGTGATGCCAGCGTCTGAGTTGGAATAGTTTGGAATTCCACCAACACCATTCGCAATAAATGGAACCCCGCAGGCCATCGATTCGAGTAGAACCAGAGGCGCCCCCTCTTTTCCCGTCGTGGGCAGCAAGACCAAATGGTGTCGCTGTATCAACTCGACATATTCAATCCCCGAAGGATATTCGCCGTGAAAGCGGATTTGATCCTGTAAACCTAAACGTTCGACCGCGGCCGCAAGGTTAGCCTCTTCTGGACCGGTACCGTAGATATCGAGAGAAACGACACTATTTGAAATTCGATTCCAATGCTCGATAAGGAAACCGACGCCTTTGTGATGAGCCAAACGCCCAAAGTATGCCGCTTGTATCCCCGAAGAATAATCCGGTTGAGGGGTCTTAAGCTCGGACATTCGCTCAAGTGGATCGGGCAACGCAGGGATGCTTGTCCGCGTACCTTTCCAATTGAATTCCTCGCAGAATCGTTGTTCCACGGTTGGTGCTTGACCCACGACGGCATCAAAACCGCAATGCGCAATTGAACGAGGATCGATTCGACCGTTTCGATCACCGCTCATGACTTCAAAAAATACTCGCTTGCGAATGCGTCGATTCAAGATCACCGCAAGCATCGCCATCCATCCTGTTCCACAAACGATCGAAACATCGAAAGCGCCGCATCGGACGAAACGCATCAACGAATGAATCGTGTTTCGTCGCCCATTGTTGCGATACGTCATTCTGGAATATTTAACGTCACATTCTAAGTCAGTCGATCGACCGCGAAGCGGCTCGGGGGTTAAAACCGACACATCGTGTCCGCGCTCGGACAATCCCGTGGCTAGCCAATGCGTATGATTTTGAATGCCGCCACGCCCGTACAGATACCCTACCAACAGGATCTTCATTTCAGCGACACGCCCGATCCGATGAGAGTGCGGACTTTGCAAGCGAGTTTTGGGTGGTAAGCACCGATACGACAAAACCATTGCTTCCAGACCGATGACGAAAAGTCTCCGGCTCGACGAAAACTTTCAATCGCCACTTCATTGTCACCGCTGCGAAGCGCATGCTCAGCCAACCCTCGATACCGACTGGCGAGCCACTCTCTCTCTTCGACCCCGAATACGGTGTTTTGCATCAGCAGTTGTTCGATCTTTGCGACGGTCCGAAGTCTCCGTTTCGATCCCTCGAGACTTGCACCTGATTTGCTGACCGAATCGGCGGAATCAATTCGATAGGCACACAAAAATTCATTCAAATATTGGACGTTGTGAGCGTTCAACAAAATTTTTAGATTGAATTCAAGGTCCTGCCAAACTTCTAACCTCTCATCCCACAATCCGCTTCGATCAATCACCGATCGTGTGTATAGCCCGCAAACGGTGTTGAAGGTAATGTTGACCAGCAAGTCACGTACGTGAGAAATCCCTGATGGTGTCGGAAAGTAAGACGTCTCAAAATCGATCTCGTTGTTTCTGATAATGCCCGATTTGCAAAAACAAAGCTCGGCGTGACTCTGCTTCATCACCTCAATCTGTCTGGCAAGCTTGGTATCACCCAAGACATCGTCAGAATCCAAAAACTGGATATAGCTTCCCGAAGATCGCCTGAATCCTTGGTTCCGCGCAACCTGGGCTCCCGCCTGCTGCTGACACTGGACAATTAGATCACAACCAGATTCCGGCACGATCGAGTTGAGATACTCTCGCGTGCCATCGGTCGATCCATCATCAACAACGATAAGCTGGATTGGGCGATGGGTTTGCGAAAAAACAGACGTAATTGTTTCAGGAAGCGTACCCAATCGGTTGAACGTAGGGACGATAACACTGACGAGTTCAGCAGGCATCGCAGTACCTCGTGCCTGATGAGTGCTTCATCTTTTCCCGGATCAAGCTTTTGAACCTCACTTAACGTCCTGAGTCCTAATCTCGTGAAGGCGATCCAATTGGTCCGCCATCTCGCGGAATCTGTTGACGACTTGATCCTTACCGAACAACATGCTTAAACGACTTCGATTTTCCGCCACTAAATCATCGCTTAGTGCTGTCAGCGCATCCTTTGGCGAGCCGGAACTCAGCAAATCTCGTTCGACAGAAAAGACTGTGATGCCGATGCGTGTTAGAAACTGATAGACCGTACTTTCGGGTCTTAAAAAAACCTTTGCTCCCTGCCAAAGCGCGGTGACGATATTACCGACGGCTTGCTGTCGTCTGTGATTCATAATCACAATTCCGCAAGAACTCAGTTTGGCGTTGTACTCTTCGCGCCGCATAAAAGTCGTCATTGGAGCGAACGATTCACCAAGAATCTGTTGTCCTAGGTCGAGAACATGGTCGCGATATCGAACGTCGCCATAACTGAGTGGGACAACCACTTTTCCAAAATCAGCTTTGCAGCCAGCAAGGAACCGCATCATTTCCGCATGATTGTTGGCGGGAGTCCCTGAATTCCCCAGCAAGATGTTGGTTCCAAGCTTTTCGAGTTGCGTAACTTGGCCGCCATCGCGGCAAACGGTTTCATCAATGTTGTAGTAGGTGACAGGACTTTGCAGGCCAGTCGTCTTGATTCGATTTTGAACAAGTTTGAACTCTTCATCGAACAGAATGCCCATCAAATCCGATCGTCTCATCGCCCGTCGTAGCAGTTGGTTACGGCCATGCATTCGCCAAGGGCGACTCACGTTTCCGAGAGTGCGAAGGAAGAGGTCCCCAAATCGCGAGTGTGCACGCTTTCTTGCGCGGTCCAGGCCAACCACGATGCGAGCGGTTTCGGGGTCAAACAAATCGTGACGAAACTCAGGCAAAAAATTATGGTATTCCGCACCAAACCAAATCCACGCTAACGGGAGTTCTTTCGGAATCCGTTTGATCACCTCCGCTTGCTCAGGCAACAAACAATGTGTCACGCAGCCGGTCGCTTCTGCGAATAGCCTGTCCCAATCTGTTTCATCCGCGTACTGCAGATTCGCAGCCTCAAGCAAGTTCGTTCTTTCGCCGAAGACCACGACCTTGTTTTGTTTGGGTCGAACCGTTTCGAAGTAGTCAACGATATAGCCAAGGAACTTATTGTCACCAAGGACCAAATGGACGAGTTGGCTCATGAACAGCGACTCATGAACACTGATTTAAAGGCCCGGTCAAACCACTGCTATTCATGACGTTGGTGCGATCCGGGTCCATCGATGTATCCACAGGGGCGCCAGAATGATTGACATTGCGGCTGCGTAGATCAGCAAGAAAAGCATGCCTTCAGACAACAGCAAAGGCACTCCGCGGTAAACGCTCGTGCGAAAAACGAACACGACAATCAAGCATGCCGCGACGCTCATCAGCATCGGCGAACCAACCGCCTTGAAAAAGTCGACAGGCTTGACGGGTGTTCCGGGTAAGACGATGTACAGATAGGGGATTAGCACCACTAGATTCGCAACCATATAAGATGCTGCAACGCCCTCCGCACCTCCGGGAATCCCGATAAAAAAAGCGGCAACGTAAAAGGTTGAAACTGCTAAGGAACAATAAAACAATTTTCGCACAAGTCCGAGAGCATTCAATAAAGAAGCGACCAAACCGATCGTCGCTTGAAAGACACCGGCAAAGGCGAGATACGAGAAAATACCCGACGCCGGCAGCCACTGTTCTCCGAGTGTCACCGAAATAATCGTGTCGGAAAACGCAAACGCAAAAACCGAAATCGGAATCGTAAGGCTAGCTGTCACTTGCATGGCACGAAAGAAATAATCACGCACATCAGCAGGACGATCTTGTAATGCACACAAGCCGGGATAAACGACCGCGTTGATCGGGGCTCGAATACGGTTGATCGGAAACAACAAAAGTGAATACGCGCGTGTGTAAAATCCCAGTGCTGCATCGCCGCAAAACTTCCCGATCAAGATATTGTCGAGATTGCGGTGAAAGTAGTTCACCATGTCTGTTGCGGTCACATGGACTCCGAATCTGACCATTTCCCGCACGTCATGACTACGACTTGGAAGCCCAGGAGAAAATGGCGACATGATCGAAAGGGCGACTGTCGATAGGCACGCACCGACGATCGAACTGATGATCAGTGACCAATAATCATAGCCATAGCTCGCTAGCACGACGGCAGCAATAAATCCACCAATGGCCGCAATGATCGCGGCGATCGCATTTCGTCCGAATTGCATCTCGCGGACAAGCATCGCCGTATGCTGGGTGCCGAAACTGCGGATCAAAAAACTAATCGACATCACTAGTGTGATCGGAATCAGCCTCGAATCGGAGTAGAACCATGCTACGACCGGGGCCAAACCGGCCACGATTCCCGTCAAAATCACACCAAGGCCAACGTTCATCCAGAACAGGTTCGTCAGCTGTCCGTCGGTCAAGTCGTGATTCTGTATCGATGCCGCCGACAAACCAAGGTTGCTGAACAGACCGGCGAGTGCCGTCAGCGAAGCAACCATCGCGACCAAGCCATAGTCTTCCGGCGTCAGCATCCGCGCGAGAATAATCGTCGAGGCGAAATGCACCGCCAACGAAACCGACTGCGATACGACAGTGATTGCTCCCCCACGTATAGATTTCCGATTGACATCAGTTAGTCGATCATGATCATCAGCGAATGATAAGCTGTCTGAGTCAGATGTCTTTGTCATTGCTGGGATGAGTCACCCAAACCGTTTGATCGAAACATCATTAATGACGCTGTGCGTTGCTTGGCGATCTGCATCCATCGCATGTGGATTGAACTGACTGACTCTTCAAGAGTGGTTGCATCGCGAAAATGGACAAACTTACGCTTGCCTAGAATTCGATTTCATCCAACCAGAAATGGTAGATCGACACCGTCTCGTTGATTTCAAAGCCAAACCTATCGTACAGCTTCATTGCTGTCTCATTGCTTGATTGTGTGACCACTGAAAGCGTCTCGCAGTGCTGTGAAAATGCCCAATTCTGGGCTGATTCTAATAACGCGTTAGCAAGTCCCCGTCGTCGATGTTCCTGAGAGACTGCGATCAACCCGATGGAGCACCTTCTGTGGTCCTGCCCCAGGGTTATCAATGCAACGGCTTTCTGATGGCCATCGCGAACCACGTGAACCACATCCGCAAAGTCTCCCGAGCAACTACGTTCGATCCACGTACGATACAGCTGTTCGAATGCCATTTCGCCGAAATGCGAGTCAAGACGAAACCGGGACGAATGACCAGCTTGTTTTGCCAAGGCGAACAGTTCGCTGTCGGGGACGCGATCCGCGTATTTAGATATTTCATAACCATCAGGCAGCTTAACGCAGGACTGCCGCTTGATACCGTTTTTTGACCAATGAACCTGGTCAACAATATGAAAGGATTGCAGTTCGTTTCTGGCTGCAGCGAGCGGCAAGGCATGCCGTTGCGACGCCGCCAAGTAGATCAGCTGATACCCATCTTTCTTTGCGTCCTTTAGCGCGTCGAACACTTCGAAATCCGATTGTTCATTGACCAATCGACCTACTTGTATTCCAAAGTGGTCAGAATCCCATGGCACGTGTTGGATCACTTTGCGTGAACACAGGGGCTGCAGAATTGAAACCTGTGAATCCAAATTCCGTCAGCGCGACTTGCAGTAAAGGTCAATGCGTCTCACGAATCTCTTTCAGATTCGCGCTTACGTGGTGGTTTAGTCGAGACATCACGCGGCATTGCTGATCAATACTCAGCTCAAAGAAAAAAGGCAGCCGTATGAGTCGATCGCTAACATGTTCGGAAACCGGCAAGCTCGTCGCACCGCAAAGCTTGCGTCCCATTGGGGAACCATGCAGAGGCACGTAGTGAAACACTGCGCCGATTCCATCGCCATTGAGCGCCTCGAGGGTTAATTGCCTGGCATGCGGTGTTGGCATTCGCACATAGAACATGTGGTAATTGCTGCCGCAGTTGCCCGGAATGACAGGAAACTGGACGCCGTAATTCATCAGATTTGTCAAACCGTCGCGATACCGTTGATAGATCTCTTTTCGGCGTTGAGAAATCCGATCCATCTCTTCTAGTTGACCATACAGGAAGGCAGCGCAAATTTCGCTCGGCACGTAAGACGATCCGACATCGACCCACGTATATTTGTCGACTTGGCCGCGAAAGAATGCTTGTCGGTTGGTTCCCTTGTCGCGAATGATTTCAGCGCGTTCTATTAACTCGGGATTGTTCACGCACAAGGCACCGCCTTCACCACAGATGTAGTTTTTGGTTTCGTGAAAGCTATAACAACCGAGATCACCGATCGATCCTAGTGCCCGCCCCTTGTAGTAAGCATTGACGCCTTGCGCGGCGTCTTCGACCACGATCAATTTGTGGCGTTTTGCGATACCCATGATCGCATCCATTTCGCAGGCGACCCCAGCGTAATGCACCACGCATATCGCTTTCGTCCGCGGTGTGATTGCTTGTTCCACCAACGATTCATCGATGTTCAATGTGTCACGACGGATGTCGACAAAAACGGGCTTTGCTCCTTCTCGTACAAATGCGGACGCTGTCGATACGAACGTGTACGAGGGCATGATCACTTCGTCGTCCGCTTGCAACTGGCACAGGCTCGCTGCCATCTCTAATGATGCGGTGCAAGATGGCGTCAGCAAGACTTTCGAGACTTCAAACCGATCTTCCATCAGTCGACAGCACGACTGTGTGAAGTGGCCATCGCCACCGAGGTTCCCCATCGTGACAGCTTGGGCAATGTAATACAGCTCTTTGCCTGCCACGAATGGCTTGTTGAATGGGATCGTGGTCAATTCAGCGGACCCACGTTGGTTTTCGTCTGGTTGCGGACAAGGTGAGATTGGGAAAGTCATTGGTATCTTGGCAATGCCGTCTGTGCCGAAAGCGAAAAAGTCCAGCAAGACTGCGTTACGTTGGCGTCATGGCACTCGTCAGAGTGTGACAAAACAGAAAACTAACCTTCTGCGGAAGGCATCTACGGTCACCCAGCCCAGTCTGATGCTTGACGGCGTGAAGTCAGAATGCAGGAAACAGCGGCGAGGACGAATGCCTATCCATCCCGTTAACGACATTCCACGTGCTTATCCCCAAGCGAACCAATGCAATACGGTTCGCCGAAAATTCACCAGACGGTTTCAGCGGATTCACGCGGTTTAGAATCACATCGGGTTCGTTTGACGCATCGATTTACGACGGACCGCCTTGATCCCGCTCAGCAGACTTTCGATCTGCGTCCACCATCAGTTGCGCGAGCTGCGGCAAGGTCGTTTCTGCCTGCCAATTCAGACACTCGCGTGCTCGGCTCGCATCACCGGCCAACCGTTTCACTTCGGCTGGCCTCGAGTATTTTGCATCATATTGAACGTAGTCTTGCCAATCGAGGCTAATGCTGCGGAACGCCGCAACCAGGAAGTCTTCGATCGAATGACTTTGGCCGGTAGCGACGACAAAGTCATCGGCGGTGGACTGCTGCAGCATTCGCCACATGGCGTCGACGTATTCGGGGGCATACCCCCAATCGCGCTGCGCATCGAGCGATCCAAGTACTAATTTGTCTTGCAGGCCCATCGAGATCGCGGCGGCGGCTTTCGTGATCTTGCGCGTGACAAACGACTCGCCACGGCGAGGTGATTCGTGGTTGTAACAGATTGCGTTACAGGCAAACAAACCGAACGAATCTCGGTACACCGAAACCATCTGAGTCGCGAATGCTTTTGCGACGCCGTATGGCGTGATTGGACGCATCGGCGTTTGTTCATTTTGCGGCGTGTGATCGGGGCTTCCAAAAATCTCACTACTGCTGACGTGCAAGAAGCGAGGCTTCTTTTCCAGATCACGAATGATCTCGAGCAACTTGAGTGTTCCCATTGCGGTGAACTCACACGTCGACTCAGGTATCTCGAAACTCGCGCCGACATGACTCTGGCCTGCCAAGTGATACAGCTCGTCCGGCAGCGTTTTCGCTAACACCCGTCGGATCGTTGTTGAGTCATTCAAGTCAGCGTAGTGAAGAAAGAGTCGGTGGTTATAAACCTCTTTGTCATAAAAGAGAGGGTCTAGACGGGTTCGAACCGTACTGCTGGTCCGACGCACCAGTCCGTGAACGGTATAACCTTTGGACAAGAGCAACTCGGTCATGTACGAGCCGTCTTGGCCCGTGATGCCGGTAATCAGTGCGGTACGTGCGGCAGTAATGGTTGATGTTCCGTCAGTTTGAAGCAATTTGAGCTAAGCGGTGTATCCGACAGCGTATCGAAGACCACATGAGTGGCCATCAAGTCGACTGGATCCCTTGTCGATCAAGTTTATAGTCGCCGCTTAGAATCCTTTGCCACCAGGCTTCGTTGTCCAAATACCATTGAACCGTATCACGAAACAGCCGAGCGTGATCTGAATTTGGCTGCCAGCTTAGTTCGTTGCGAATTTTGCTTGCGTCGATCGCATAGCGAGCGTCATGTCCTGGCCGATCCGTGACAAAAGTAATCAGGTCCGAATAGCGAGCGTTTGTGCTTGAGTCGCCGGCCGAGCTTCCTGCCGGTCTGACGCTGCCTGGCATCCTGTCGACCTTTTCATCCATGATTGCGCAAAGCAGGCGAACCAGATCGATATTGCGCATTTCGTTGTTACCACCGATATTGTAGGTCTCGCCAGGCCTGCCCTTTTCAGCAACCAACTGCAGTGCATGACAATGATCCTTGACGTACAACCAATCTCGGATGTTTTCGCCTGATCCATAGACCGGAATCGGCTCACCACGCAAACATTTCAGGATCACGACCGGGATCAACTTTTCAGGAAATTGATACGGGCCGTAGTTATTGCTGCAATTTGTAACGATCACTGGCAGCCCGTACGTGTGAGACCAAGCGCGGGCTAAATGGTCTGAACCCGCTTTGCAAGCCGAGTAGGGCGACCGTGGATCATAGGGTGTGGCTTCTCGGAACGACCCGGTTGATCCAAGCGAACCGAATACTTCATCGGTTGAAACGTGAATGAAGCGAAATCTCGCTCGACCCGATTCATCCAGTTTCTCATAGTGTGACTTCGCAGCCTGTAACATTGAAAAGGTGCCGACCAGATTCGTCATCACAAAGTCTTGCGGTCCATCGATCGAACGATCGACATGCGACTCAGCGGCTAGATGCAATATCCAATCGGGTTGGGCATCTCGGACAACGCGGTTCACTTCCTCGACACTAGCGATATCGATCTGAGAGAACCGATACGCCGGGTGCTGCGAGACGTCAGCCAACGACTCAAGATTTCCCGCATAGGTCAACTTGTCAATGTTGTGAACCGAATGGCCGGATAAAAGCAACTGTCGAACCAAGTTCGACCCGATGAATCCACAACCGCCAGTGACTAAGACATTCATTGATTAAAGGGAACGATATGCGATCGGATGAATTTTGGACGCGAGTAACGTCTCGTCGAGAAAACCAGTTTTGTCCGCGCGGACTTCGTCCACGTCGGTGACACTCGCCACCGATGCGCGGGTCGACATCGGATGCCGATTGCTCTAACCCCAAGACCGGCAAACCCTGTGAATTCGAGAGACTTGCAGGCTATCATCCTGACTGGCCGATCGATAATTCTCAACCCAATTGACACAACCTCGCATTGTCGCGTTGGACATCGATTCGGCGCGGCCAGCGCAGTCAAACCGATCGGCTAAAATGCACCCATCGGCCAATCTTGCTGCAAAGATCACTTGCCACGTCGAGGGCCATTCAACGCTTTCGCCTTGTCTCGAAATCGTCGGTTGTCGGGTTGTTGCAACAAGCATCGATCGATTTCTGCTACGGCCGTTGTCCAATCCTCGTTCGCTTCGGCCGCCAACACAAGTCGATATCGCCAATGGGGTGTGGTGGGGTTTAGATCCACGGCACGGCGAAGGTAGCGTTGAGCCAACGATGCGTTGTCTTCGGACATGGCCAGCCGTCCCATCGCAAACCAATCCGATGCTCGATGCTGGTCGAGCGCATTGTCGCCCAAGTCACCGGCAATTTGACGCGCTCGCGATTGCAGTTCTCTGGCTTGTTCTCGCGATAGCGGCAATCGTTCGATCACATCGGCGTAAACGGACAAATTCCCGGGGACGCAATCCAATAGTCGGTCCGTCTGGTCGATCAGGCTCAGCCACTTCCAAACCTCATCCACTCGATCAGGACGAATCTCAACAAGTCGTTTCCAAATGGGTGCAGCGGTTTCGATGCCGGGATAGGCAGACGCCAATTCCGCAATCGGCAAGAGAACGCCAGGAGCATTGTTGCGAAGCCGGGCCGAGTCACGAACCAGCTTGTCCGTCGACGATACGAACGAGTCGTCCAAGAAGTCGAGTGTCATGATTCGCCATCTTGCTTCATCGCTTAGGGGACACGCCAACAAAGCTTGAATCGCAAGCTCTCTTGCTCGAACGAGACGGTCCCCAGATTGGCCGGGCAGCAATCCTCGTCGCGGAGGATCGATGCCGGTGATTCCTCTTAGATGGAACAAGGCGCGGCGCGATTCAGGTGCAGACTGTCGTAAAGTCTCATTCGCCTGCGAACGATCAACGTCGACGATGGCAAGCGCTGCCGCCACTTGGTCCTCGAGAACCAGCGCCGTCGCGTAGGTCAACGCCGCACGCGAATCGAGCGGATGCCATGCTCGCGAGCGTTGAAAAAGAATCTCGGCATTCGCTTCTCCGCGATCGGCGCTGATCGCCTGATCTAGCAACCCTTCCAGATCGATGCCGGCAATTTGTCGCGATTGATAATCAGTCAATGCGTCCATTTTTGCGTCTTGGCAGACAACAATCACCGCGATGACGAGGAGCAAAAAGAGTAAGGGCGAACACCCGTTCGCGAATTTCCGACAACGCGATGCGATGCGCGATCCCGTCGGTGATTGATCGCCATTGATTGCATCCCCTGTCGCATTGAGGGGCAACCCTGTTTTCGTGTTCTGATGCGCTGCGCATGCTGCAACAATCGCGCCGACAATCAGTGCGCACGTCATCAGGTTGGCGGGCAACAGAATTCCGAAATCAAATAGCTGCGAAACCAACTGTGAGCTCACCATGAAAATGCCGCAAATCGCAATGGCGTGCCCATGCGGCGTTCGATTCGATCCCGAAATTTGCAAGAGCATGCGAGCGACAACCAGCATGCCAATTACCGCAATGGGCAGAAACCAGATGCCGCCTTCGAGCAACCATTCCAGCGGGACGCAATCGGCGTTGTGAAACCAAGACTGCGAACTGTGCTTTTGATAGGGCAGATAGGCGTACCTGTAAGTACCCAAGCCCGACCCCATCGGCAAGTAACCTGCAGTCGCCTGCAACGCGTCGGTCCAATGGTCCAAACGACCATCATTAGAAAAATCAGCCTGCCACAAGGACGCAAGACGATTCCCCGCCGAATCCGTCATACTCAGGACTCCGGTCACAACCGCGACAAAGGCAGCGACTGAAATTCCCGCAATCGTTTTCACCGATGAATTGGTCGTCCGCAGCAAGATGATGCTGAACAGTCCCGCAAAGGTTCCAAGGACGGCCCCGCGCGATCCTGACAAAATGATCGCGACGACTGTAACCAGAACACACATCAGTGCAATCGGCGCGTTCTCCGCCGCGGTGACTGCGTTTCTTATCGCTTTTTCGGCGCGTCCCTGCGAACCGGTGTCATAGGTTCGGCGATATCCGCGTTGTTGCCGTGTCGTCGCCAACATGTTCGTATGTTGCCAAATAAGGAATCCAAGGGCACATGCGAGTGTCAGATTCAAATAACCGCCAGCGTTGTTGCGATTGACGAACGATGCGAAGGGGGCCGACGACAATTCCGAAACGGTCACCCATTGCTCGCCGGCATTGTTGGTCACCGCATCGGCTATCGCCAAAAAACCGAGCCCTGCACCAAAGACGCCGGTCATCGCCAAGAAAAGCTTGGTTCGGTTGGGGCTGCGAAATAGGATTGTCCCGAGAAAGACCGTAAGACCAAACATCGACAACCCATACATCGCTCTGCGAGTCGCCCAAGGCGCCACGCTTAATGGATGCGCCTCGGACATCGAACGTGCGGTCGACAAAGCGTGCGTGGCAATGGTCGGATCGATGGAATCAAACCAGGACGCGTGACGTCGCTGGGCATCGACGCTTGAATCGACGAAAGGCTGAATCGGATTGAAACTTTCGCCTTGCTTTACGCTGATTTCTTGTGACAGCGAAGCGGGAAGCCATTCGGTGTATGCCTGATGTGTTCCCGGTGACAGCCACTTCACAGCGGTCGCTGGAACCGTCAACGTTTGAACCCACATCATCCCAAGCAACACGACGACCAGCGCTGGAATCCAATACTGACGGTGAAAACGCGCGGGTGACTTCCTGTGGATCCTAAGTACCGCTTCGATCCAAATCAGAACACCGAAAAGCAGCACGCCTAAGACCGATACCCCGAGATACCACTGCGTATACGGCAACACGCCACCGTAATCCCAGGCGGCAATCATCGGCAGCAGTACCAAGATAACGGTGGTAAGTGTCCGGTACGTGTCGCGCTTGGAAGCGACGATTCGCCGATCGCGAAACCGGGACCGGAAACCGTTCAGAATTTTCAAATGCAAATCGAAGACGGCAGAATCCGTAGGTTGATGGTCCATCCTGAATTACGTTGAAAACCAACAAAAGTGGGCAAACAAAATCGCCCGCGGATACCCCTGTCAGGCCATCGCGATGTTGATTGAGGACCTGAAAATTGCAAGATGGAATCCGATCGGTGCTTGTCGGCGGATTGATCAGTCCCGCAAAACCCTGATTTTAGCACCCGTTCACGTATCGCGGCACACCCGAAACAGGGGAAGCTGGCTGTACGAACACGCACACGGAAAGCTGCTTGCGGCCTGACGCACTTTGGCACCGTCTCGCGACTAGGATACCTGGACCGAACACTTCAAGCGACGAAATACGCTCAAATCAGGTTGCATTGGAGGCTGGTTCAAGTGCAATAATAAGGTTCACCACTAACGATCTGAAATCGAAAACAAACGGCAAGGAACCAAACCATGACCAAACCTATGCGAACAATCACTACAGCGTTGTCTGTGCTGTTGCTTGGATTCGCCAGCGTGAACGCATCTGAAATCGATCTGAAAGGCATTGGGTGCGTGATGTCGGGAAAAGAAGTATCGGCCGAGACATCGTCAGAGTACAAAGATGCGAAAGTGTACTTTTGCTGTGGTGGGTGCGCTTCTGGATTCGCCAAAAACCAGGCCAAGTATGCTGTAAAAGCCAATCACCAGTTGGTCGCAACCAAGCAGTACGAACAAGTCGCTTGCCCCTTTAGTGGACGCGACGTGAATCCAGATATTCACCTTACGATTGCCGGCACGAAAGTTGGATTTTGCTGCGACGGTTGCAAGGGGAAAGTTGCAAGCGGTAAAGACGACGCCGCAAAATTGAAACTTGTTTTTGACGACAAAGCTTTTGCAAAGGGATTTAAAAAAGCAGAGAAGAAAGTAAGTCCGTAAGTATGCGGCCTGTATCCCGCAATCATCAAGCAGATCGATGCTGGCGAAACTGGGGATAGCCCCCGCGGCTCGCCACATGCACCATGAAGAGTTCACGAAAAAACCGCTCGGCCACTGATCGTTGCCGAGCGGTTCATTGTGCGCAATGCCGTTCTGTCGATTGGTTGCATCGCTAGACGCGGCGACGTCGTCCAAACGTTAGGCCAACGATCCCAAGCGACCAGATTGCGATTGCTGTCGGTTCAGGGACGGCCGGTGCGACGGGAGTATTGGAAGCCTCAATTTGAAAGTTATCGAGTGCAGCGTATCCGCCACTGAGCAAATCGATTCCCAAGATCACATTGCCGTTGGTGGCGCCCATCGCGTCGAGTGGAACGGTTGCTCTTGTCCAGTCAAACGTATCTGGTGCGGATGCCGTCGCAGTCACGGTTTGCCTTGCGAGAATCGTACCCGTGCTCGTTCCATTGACTCCGGATGGATTGTCATAAAGAGTGAACTCGAATTCCGGGGCTTCACCACCGGGTGCGATGAACGGTCCACCTAGATCGCTCAAGTCAATACTTGAAAGATCAACCGTCAGATTCAAGAAGTCATTTGTACCCACATTGAAGGCAAGTCCTAACTTGTCGTCTTGCCTGTCCGACAGCATTCCGAGAGCGTAGTTTCCGCCGATACCGCTCGGGTCACTGTATCCCGTTCCGAATGCCTCGGTTCCTGTAATCAACAGTGTCTCTGCGGTGAATTCCTGCGCGAACGTGAATCCTGCAGGCTGACCGCCGTAGTGCGAATTGACTGAGTTTTGACTGACATCGTCGGTCGTATTTCCGAAGCCCGTCGGATTCTCAAAATCTTGCTCATACAACATGGTTGCTGCATTTGCGGTGGTCATCGCAAATGCCGCAATGGGTACTGCAAGGAGTAGTCGCATGATGTTCATTTCGATCCGTGCCTTTGGTTCAACTCTTTCTTCGGTGCTCACGTCAATCTCCCTACACAACGCGTTGCCCATCTGGACAAGTTAACATCACGTGATCCTATCGACGTAATTTATTGGAGTAAATAGCGTTTCGCGGGCTGGATTTTCGAATACACCGACGCATGTATCTCATCGATTACACACGAAGCGGCATGAATGCTCACTATGAGTTTTCGACCTGCTAAATGAATCAAGTCAACCGCATCGCGCGCCGCGAATGTGAATTGAACGAAGCTTCGTCACGCTCGCCCCATGCCGTGTGAAACTGACCCAAACTGAACATCGTAAATCAGGGGCAACGATGCGTTAGATTTCACCGCTGATCCAACCACGTCCGATTGTTCATCGCGGTTTGGAGACAGTGATTCGTCTCAGACCGAATACAGTTGCGAATCATTGTGAATCGAATCATCAAATGAATTCGAGCGGCTGGAAAAAGCCGTTTTCAAATCACCTCACTCCCGACAAGCATGTGGACACTTGGGACTCGTTATCTTCTTGGCGAAATACGTTTTCGTAAAACAACAGAGACTTCACGAGACACGGAGCCAACAACGCGAGGATCACAGGTAGCCAGAATCTGCCGATTGGATATCTGAATCCGCGATTGCGATGGATGTTTGATGGGCTTTCGTAATACGACTATCTGGCTTTCGATTCGATCATCAATACTTTGGCGCCTTTGACCGTTCCCTGTCGCAAGTCTTGCAGCGCTTCGTTTGCTTGTTCGAGTGGATACGTCGTCACCTCCGGGCGAATCGGAATGATGGCGGCAAGCGGTATGAATTCTGCAATGTCGCGAAACGTGAGATTGGCGACCGACTTGATTTCTCGCTCCATCCAGAGGTGTTCGTGGTAGCTCAGGTCTTGAAGAGCCTCTTTGTCATTGTCTTCTTTACGAATCGCATTGATAACGAGACGCCCGCCTGGTTTGATCTTGCGTAACGATTGCACCACCGGCCACCAAGCAGGTGTTGTGTCGATGATCGAACGAACTTTCTCGGGCGGCTGGGCGTCGATCGCGCCGCTCCAATCGGCGCCCAAATCCCGAGCAAAATGCTGAATTGAGGAGTCACGTGTGAAGACAAAGACGGGCGAATTTGGGTAAATGTGTTTGGCAAGCTGCAGCACCAGGTGCGCCGATCCCCCGAAACCCATCAGCCCTAACGGTTGCCCATCGGTGAGTTCGCAAAGCCGGAGCGCTCGGTAACCGATTGCGCCGGCGCACATCAGCGGGGCAGCCTCGGCATCCTTGAGATCGTCGGGAATGGGCACTGCATATCCGGCCGGTACGGTCATGTACTCCGCATACCCACCGTCGACGTCGCATCCGGTCGCGACAAATTCGGGAGCTAAATTCTCCTGGCAGGTCCCGTTAGATTGATGAATCCAGCCGACGCCGACCCGATTACCGAGTTGGAAATTCGACACATCGCTTCCGCATTGGGCGACGCGACCGATGACTTCATGGCCAAGAATGATTGGCAAGCGTGCCGGTTGTAATCGACCTTCGATTTCGTCCAACTCGGTGTGACAGACACCGCAAGCCGCGACTTCCACCAACAGCTCATCGGATCGTGGCACCGGCACGGGCACCTCGGCCAAACGAAGTGGACGATCGACGTGCTTCAGCGAGCCGGTCGCTTCCAAGATCATCGCTTTCACAATGGAATCATCCCTATCTCGTCCGACCGTCCTCGACACCCTGTCGATAGTGCGCCAGACATTCTTCCTCACGGCCTCGAACAATACGACATCCGCGCAGTTGACCGAATTGTGAAGTGATCACGGTCCAGCGTCCGTGTGAGTTGGGATCATCACGATAGATGATGACCCAATCCCTTGTCGTGTTCAGTTCATGAGCACGCGCCGTATTGGAATACATCGCTGTGTAGTGCCGATCTTCATATTGGGTGTGCAGGATCGGCAACCAAGCGACTGCACCTGGGTTGAAACGGTGTGGCGCGATCTGCGGCAGCTTGCCCGCGGCGGCCAGTCGACGATACTCCGCATCGACATCCAATAGTTCATTGACCGGTACAGAATGATCCCACTGGGCGCGCGTCAAACCTTCACGAATCGATTCCTCACCGATGGAGCTTTCAACACAAGTACCCTGCGCGTTCCCGGCTGTCTCGGTCGGCGACGTACGTGGGCGCAGTCGTTCCGCCAAACATTCTCGGATTGCTCGGATTCGTTTGCGTCCTATGCCGGGGACCTTTGCCAATCGTCCATCTCGAGCCGCCGCGTACAATTCGGGAAGCGATTCAATCTGCAGATGCTCGTGGATGCGATGTGAAAGTTCGGGTCCAATATTCGGTAGCGTGCAAAAAATGCGTTCCGCCGTTTCTTCGCCGCGCAGTCGATCCAGAAGCGGAATACGTCCCGAACGCAAATACTGCTCGATCAAGTTTGCAATTGAATGGCCAATCGTCGGCAGTTCGATCAGACCGGTCAGCCCCTCGTGGTCGAAAACAGCACGCACCGGAGTCGGCAGACTGCTAAGCATATTCCTGGCGTTTTGGTACGCCTGAACTCGAAATTCGCTGGCTCCTTGTTCTGACAAAATCTTTGCAATCTCGCCCAGCAATTCTGCGATCTCTTCGTTCTCGGATGCGCGTGCTCTACCGGTTGCTCGCTTCGATTCCGCCACCGACTCGATTTTGTCGAGTATTTCATTCGGTTGATTCGATTCGATTGCGACCATCCTCTTTACCTCGCCCGTTTGACTGATCGAGAACACCTTTCAAGTGCCATTGTTCCTGCTATCGCAATCCGCGTGCCGTCATCGAGCAAATTGATTGATTGCTGGAACCCGGGCATGGTTGAACGATTCAGTGCGTGCGATCCCGTGCCATGATCACCAGCGGCGATTTGGTCAGAAAAAGCCATACAGCGCGACACACTTTGTGTGCGGAAATGCTCGGCGGTCAAGCACGCACCTGTGCGTGATGGAACCTTCAAAGCGTCGCGCCCACGACGGCGGCCGACAGACCTGGAAGCGGTCGCATGAGGTCACACTTGGCACACGTAATGCGGTATCCCCGGTGAGACAAGATTTCGTCAACGGAATCCACTCGCTGATCTCGTCCGTATCCCATCTAAAAAGAGAGCACTGTCATGGTCGTTGCCGCACTCAATAGGACGAACGAAAAGACCCAAGTCTGGCTAAAGGAACTCGCCCACGAGTTGGACTGGGATGAACCCGATATGGTTTTTCAAGCACTGAGGGGTGTCTTGCAAACCCTGCGAGATCGATTGCCTCTGGACGAGTCCGCGCAATTGGCAGGACAGTTGCCGATGCTGATTCGGGGCTGCTATTACGAAAACTGGAGCCCCAAGAAAGACACGGAGCACTGGAACGCGGAAGCCTTTGCCGCTCGTGTCGCCCTGACCTTTCCCGGTAATCTAACCGTTGATCCCTACGCCATCACTCGAGCCGTTTTTCGCGTTGTCGACAAACACGTTTCGCCGGGCGAAGTGAAAGACGTTAAAGCGTGTTTACCAGAGACGCTGCGCGAGATGTGGCCGTGAGACGATGATTCGATGGATACAAAAATTCTTGCCGGTTCACATCGCCCGAGCCCTTCTTCTGGGTAACATTTCCACGATTCGGTCGGCGACTTCTTCGGTTGCTTTGTAGGACACGTCAATGCATTCCCAGTGATGCTTTGCCATGCGCTCTCGGATCTGTCTTAGCTCGGATTGAATATCACGGAGATTCGCATAGCGAGCGACCGGAAGTTTGCTGATTCGATCCAACCGGTGTTGACGGATATATTCCAGATGAGCGGCGTTCATGGTCAATCCGATCACCCGACGTGGATTTAACCGAGTCAGTTCGACCGGCAGCGGTTGATCAGGAATCATGGGCACATTTCCGGCGCGCAAACCACGGAAGGCAAGGTAGAAACACGTCACACTCTTGGACGTTCGCGATGCACCGACCAAGACGACATCCGCATCCTTCAATCCGGTTATCCGCGCGCCATCGTCATGAGCCAACGTGAAATCCATCGCGTCCATCCGATCGATTTGTTCACGATGCACGTCGTAAAGTAAACCCGCTTTTCCGCGAGGCATTCTTTGCAGATGGTCGCTCAGCAGTGCCAGTGAAGGACCAAGCGCGTCGATGCATGGTACGCCTAACTTGCGAACTTCGGTTTGAACGGCTTGACGAATTTTCGGTTCGACCAACGAATGACAGATCAAAGACCCTTCGGCCGCCGCATCGCGAACGATCCCGACGGCCTTGGCCTTGCTGCGAATTTTCGTATGTCGCTTTAGTTCGATGTCGACGCCATGAAATTGTGCCAGTGCAGACGTCATCACTTGTTCGGCGGTTCGCCCGGTGCCACCGCTAAGCAAGACGATCGACGGTAAAGCTTGTGTTGATTTTTTCATCGTCGCAGTGCAAATCCATGTGCATTTCAAGGTGCCAGTTCCTTCCTTGCAGATTCGATGCCATCGGCTCGCAACGATCGAAAGGACGATCTCATGCGTCACCTTGGCACAAGCGCGCGTATTCGCTCGACCATGAATTTGCGTCTCGGGACTGCGTTTCTTTCGTATTCATCGCAGAAATCGATTCCCATACGCCGTTTGTCAAACCGCCACCGCTTTGGCTGTCGATCGATGAGGCTGGCATGATCGTTGCAACCTGGATCGGTAATCCGAGACGCCGACTGGAAATCCCGTACGACCGTGGCGTCGAACCGAAGCATCCCAAATTCATTTGCGAGAGAACTCATGAGCTCGACACTTGCCACATCAACGGACTTCATTCGCTGGTTCGATCAGATCGGAATGGAAGACGTCGGCATCGTCGGCGGAAAGAATGCGTCACTGGGCGAGATGTACCGTGAACTGACACCCCGCGGCATTCGAGTCCCCAACGGTTTTGCGACAACCGCGGACGCGTACCGTGCTTTCTTGTATGAGTCGGGTCTTGACCAAAAGATCCCACAAATTCTTAGCGGGATGAACGCGAGCGATGTCGGCAGCTTGCAGCACCACGGGGTGATCATTCGACATCTCATTTTGGAATCACCGCTGCCGGATTCGCTGACACATCCGATCGTCGAGGCGTACCATCACCTCTGTGCCGAACGCGGCGAACTGGCCGATGTTGCCGTCCGCAGCAGCGCGACGGCCGAGGACTTACCGGACGCCAGTTTTGCCGGTCAACAAGAGACATACTTGAACGTGCGAGGCCAGGCGTCCCTGCTGGATGCGTGCCGGCGATGCTATGCGTCGCTGTTCACCGACCGAGCAATCTCGTATCGAACACAACGCGGGTACGACCATATGCAAGTTGCGCTTTCGATCGGCGTGCAGCAGATGGTTCGCTCTGATCTGGCGACGTCGGGTGTCATGTTTTCCATTGATACCGAGAGCGGGTTCCGTGATGCCGTTTTGATCAACGCCGCCTACGGTCTGGGTGAAAACGTCGTGCAGGGTTCGGTGAATCCTGACGAGTACTATGTCTTTAAGCCGACGCTGATGACCGGGTTTCGCCCAATCATCAAGAAGTCTTTGGGTTCAAAGGCGATGAAGTTGGTGTACGACGTTGGTGGCAGCAAGATGACCAAAAACGTTCCGGTCGGGCCCGAACTGTCCGGCAGATTCGCTGTCCAGGACGACGACATCTTGCAGCTTGCACGTTGGGCCTGCGAAATCGAAACCCACTACAGCCAGCGACGTGGCAGTCTGTGTCCCATGGATATGGAATGGGCGAAAGACGGGCGGACCGGAGAACTTTTCATCGTCCAGGCCCGCCCCGAAACCGTCCAGTCGAGGCGCGAAACGTCGACCCTTGAGCGGTACCATCTGAAGGAAAAGCCGACGGCGCTGCTGACGGGGCGTTCGGTCGGTGAAAAGATTGCATCTGGCCCCGTCCGCGTCGTCCAAAGTGTTCATGCATTAGCCGATTTCCGTGAGGGAGAAATCTTGGTTACCGACAAAACCGATCCCGATTGGGAACCGGTCATGAAGCATGCCGCCGGGATCGTCACCAATCGTGGCGGACGTACTTGTCATGCTGCGATCGTTAGCCGCGAACTTGGTCTGCCCGCGATCGTGGGCACCCTGAATGCCACCGAACTGTTGCATGACGGCCAATATGTGACGATCAGTTGCGCCGAAGGCGACACCGGACATGTCTACGAAGGCGAGATTGCCTACGACGTCGAAACGACGGACCTGACGCAATTACGTCGCCCAAAAACGAAGATCATGATGAACGTCGGCTCGCCCGATGAAGTCTTCACATTGGCGGCGCTACCGAATGATGGTGTTGGACTCGCCCGAGAAGAATTCATCATCAGTACGCATGTCAAAATTCACCCTCAGGCATTGTTAGAATTCGACCAACTCGACCCCCAGACCCGCGCAAAGATCGAAGAGTTGACCGCGGCGTATGACGACAAACCACAGTATTACATCGACCGTTTGTCCGAGGGAATCGCGATGATCGCTGCAGCGTTTTACCCCAAAGACGTCATTCTGCGGCTCAGCGACTTTAAAACAAATGAATACTCGAACCTGATCGGAGGCGGCGCATACGAACCTAAAGAAGAAAACCCGATGATCGGATTCCGTGGCGCCTCGCGTTACTACAATCCCCGCTTTCAGGAAGCGTTCGGTCTGGAATGCAAAGCCATCCAAAAAGTCCGTCAGGAAATGGGGCTTTGCAATCTAAAACTGATGATTCCTTTTTGCAGAACTATTGAAGAAGGTCACAAAGTACAACAGGAAATGGCGAAATACGGCTTGGTCCGTGGCCAAGACGGACTGGAAATTTACGTCATGTGCGAAATTCCCAGTAACGTCATCTTGGCCGATCAATTCGCAGAAATCTTTGACGGGTTTTCAATCGGTTCCAACGATTTGACACAATTGACCCTGGGCGTCGATCGCGATTCAGAAATCGTTGCCGACGTGTTTGATGAACGAAATGAGGCGGTCAAGCGATCGATCGCATCGGTCATCCAAGCCGCCAAGTCAAACGGCGCCAAGATTGGCATTTGCGGACAAGCCCCCAGTGACTATCCGGACTTCGCCGAGTTCTTGGTACAGCAAGGCATCGACAGTATTTCATTGACACCCGACGCGTTGTTGAAAACAACGATCCACGTGCTGGAGGTGGAAGGTCGGCAAGTCGATACGCCAGCTTAAAACAACGGATCGACGAGAGTCCGAAATCATATCGGTTGTCAAGTTTTCATCCCACACAAAGACAAAACGCGGTGCCCTGGACTGCGACACCGCTTTGTCTTTTGCGCACGTTTCGGCTAATCATTCGTCATACGAATCGAGGGGATAGATTTCTTCAAATTTGCGAATCTTCAAAGTTTTCACTTCGATCGTACTTTCGTCCGAACGCAGAATATCGTGATCGCCACCGCCGTGGATTTCGCCGACATCACCGACTCGGACGAAGGAGACTTCTGCGGTGTCGTTGTCGTCACCTAAGTACAAATGTGCGTCATCACCGACCTCCACGTTTCTGACTCGTACATAGTCCGATCCGTCATGGCCGTAGGCGAAGTAGTCGTCGCGAACGCGAAGGTACTCGTGCAAGATTTGATCGTTTCCGTCACCCGCGATGACTTTTGCATCATCACCGATCTCGGCATAGTCAAACAACATCCAATCGTTTCCTTTGCCCAAATCTGCGATGAAGTCGCCACCGACTCTTGCGCCCGCCAACGGGACTCCGTCGGTCCCGGCAGTCGCCCGCTCGTCTCCGCTTCCCAGTGAAACACGATCATCACCTGATTTCGTGATCACGCTGGCCAAGTCATTGATCACGCTTCCTGCGCCGATCTCGACATAATCGCGTCCGTCGGTTCCACGGTAGATCAGATCGTCCCCGACATAGGAGGCTCGCATCGCAAAGAGATTCGCGTCGCCCGAAACATCCACGAACAAGTCGTCCGGTATGATCGCGCCGACGATTTCTTCGTAGTACATCCCGCCGGGACCTTCATAGTCTTCTGCCTCCGCGGCGATGGGGCCATCGTTGTAGACGTCAACGACCTTACCCAACACGACCGACAAATCGGCACCTGCAATATCGATAAACAGGTCATCGCCGATCGGGACTTCGTGAACACCTTCGTAACCGTATTCCAGCCTCAGTAAACCTGGTTGCGGGCTCCAGATCACCAGTGTGTCTTCGGTTCCGGTGAAATCGACAAATACATCCTTGCCGCGGACTTTAACGGCAACATTTCCGTTGTGAGATTCTGTGTCAGTCTCGCCGTCATCCGAATCATCCGTTTCTGCAGGCAAAGGCGTAACCACTTGACGCGAGAGCCCATTGACCACCATCAGTGCATCACCAGAGGTAACCTTTTCATCGCCGTTGACGTCCATATACATCACGCTGGGGGCGGCCTCGCCTTCGGACGCAAGGGTTGAACGATTGAGATAGTTGATCACCGCCAACGCATCACTGGCCGAAACCAAATCGTCCCCATTGACGTCTAGCGGGTTCGTTTCATTGGTCAAATCACCGGCCAACAAGTAACGATCGCTTAGTCGTTCCATTCGCAAACGACGATGTGCCGGTCGCGGGCGGCCTTGGCTACGGGTACGTGAATTAACTTCGATTCGACGTGTCTGTGATTTCATCTCGAATGTCTCCCATCTCAAGAAATAACGAACCAATGACTCAAAGCATCAATCGCCCTGCGTGCGCAGTGTACCACTGCTCTTTTTCGCGATGTACCAATGTTCCTAGGTTTATTCCTAAGTTTTAGCGTCCCGTTTTTATGGCATTTCTAGCCTTTGACGTTCGCCGGGACGAGTGTCTGCATGTACCGGTGATTGGGGTAAATGGTGAATGCCTGAATCCAAATCCCTGAACCCAAATCCCTGAACCCAAATCATAAAACGCAAATCATATACCGTCGATTCATTGCGGGTCGTTCAGGACGCTGCCAGAGAACGCTTCTGCCAATGTGGGCATCCTGTCACACATCGGCATCCTAAGCGCGCCCGAACGGAACTGTAGGGCAAAAGCCGAAAGCGGAACGACGGGACGCAGCGACCAAACGAACAGCTCGATCCGCTCAAACAGCTCGAACAGCTCGTCGGCGGTGTGGCGGACGGATCGCTAAGGTCACGAAAGTCGAAACGACAGACGTCCATCACAGCGGACCTTAGGCTCGCCGAAAACGCGTCCAACATCGAATCGGGACTCGCTGTCACGGCGTGGCACTCAACGTTTCTGCGGCTTTGAGTTCACACGACTGCCGGTCGGCACAACTCTTGCATGGTCCAGTCAATCGGTTGGTTGTCGCCAACCGAACCGATCAAACAAAAGCCATGAGGAGCACAAAATGAGCCAGGAAACAGAATCTCTGTCGGAAATGCACACCGATCATCGCCACTGGAAAAATGAGCTAGCGATGTGGCGTGATGACCTTCAGCAATGGCGATCCCAGCACGCAACCGCTCAACAGTCGCTGAAACAAATATCCGACATGATTGCCGATCACGAAAACACGATCAATGCGCACGAACACAAAATACAAGTCATCGAAAAGACCTTAGACGAACATGAAAAAGTGATGGCCGAAAGTCTGCGAGGTGGCTCCGATCCTTATCTGGACGACGCGCTAACGGAACGTCATGAAGAGCAAGTTTCCTCGATCGCGCAGCAGCGGGAAATCCACGAACGCGTCAAGAAACAACACCACACCTCGATGGCACAAGTCGCCATCCTGAAGTCTGCATTCGAATCGCAAATGTAAACCAAGCGAGCGTGCCATTCGGGTTCGCTTGCATGGGAATTCAAGCCTATCGACGCGTCTGTCATCGATCAGGCGCTCTTAGATGACAATTCAATTCGTCACCGATGGACAATATTATGAAGATCTCTCTTCCCATTCTGGCCCTGCTGTTCTGTGTACAGCTCGGCTGTGCTCCTGATCCAAAGTCGGGCGACGGATTTACTTTGCCCGAAGGCGATCCGGACCAAGGTCGTTTAACTTTCACTCAACTGAAATGCCAAGCCTGCCATACCATCAGGGGCATCGAATTTGAAGAATCAGAACTGTCGGATTCGGAGACGCCCAACCAGAAAATGATCGCTCTCGGAGGCGAAAAACCCTACGTGACCACTTATGGCGATCTGGTCACATCGATTATCAATCCTTCGCACCGCTTCGCCGCCGGATACACCGATGAAGAAATCAAATCCGACGGCGTTTCGAAGATGCGACTGTATAACGATGAAATGACAATCACCCAATTGTCAGACTTGGTCACTTTTTTGGAATCTCATTACGAAGTCAGAGCCTATCACCCGACTCCGTACATGCCGTATTACTAAGCCCGATCGATCCGCTAGAAGCCACGAGACGCTCTGAAACAACGCCTCGCAAACACATGCGATATGTGCGAAATCAACGTCACACTATCGGCGGCAACACTGTGGGGTGATGGATCAAGGTCGGCAAGGTCAATCCCGAATGTGTCGGCGCGCATCGACCAGTCGTTCATCGGCGATCATGCGCACCAGATCGGTCGTCGTGATGATTCCGACCAGGATGCCTTTGTCGGTGACCGGCATGCGGTGGATTTCGTGATCGACCAAACGCTTCGCGACATCGGCGATGGGTTGATCGATGCGGGCGGTGAAGGGATTTGTGACCATCACATCCTTAACGCACAAACTTTCAATTCGCTCACCAACGCGATCAGCGATATCCTTCAGCGACGCCATCTCGATCTCGTAAAAATTCCGTTCGTCAAAGTGAAAGTCCGATGTGACCTCGGCGACTTCTCGTTCGGCGCACAATTGGCGAACGATATCGGATCGAGAAACCACACCGACCAACTGGTTGTCATCGACGACCGGGCATCCACTGACATGGGCACGTAACAACTCCGCTTCCAATTCAGGCAGAGTCATGGTCGATCGGACCGTCTTGACATCGGTTCGCATCACGTCGGCAACGGTGAGTGCGGCGTTCTTGTGTATCATGAGAGAGTTCATTCCGCTGCGAGAGGTTCCAGTTGGTTCGGCAGGTAGCCGTGATGCCACGCTCATCATCGAACTTGAATCACGGCGTAGATGCAAAGAGCGTGCCTGCGGCAATTTTGCCCGCAAGAATCCGGCGGCAAGGTCGCAGAGTGATGTCGCGAAAAGCGGCCAAAAGTCCGTGCGACCGTGGCTCTCGGTACTCGGTGTCGAACGTCTCTCCTTTACATCGGCTCGGTTTTGGCACTCCGGTTGCACGCTAAGATGTCGTCGAAAATCCTCTTGCCACTAAACCGATGCAAAAGAATCCAACGTCGCTAAAACTTGTGTGTTCGCATTGTCTATCCGTCAATCGCGTGCCGGTGTCCAGAAAGTTTGACTCCCCAGTTTGTGGTAAGTGCAAACAGACGCTGCTGCCTTCGCATCCGATCGACCTTACGGACGACACATTCACCAAATTCGTCTCGAAAACGGAAGTTCCCGTGGTCGTGGATTTCTGGGCACCCTGGTGTGGTCCCTGCCGCATGATGGCGCCCGCGTTTGCGCAAGCGGCGTCACAGCTTGCGTCGCAAGTTGTTTTGGCAAAATTGAACACCGAAAATAGCCCACTGACGTCTTCTCGTTTCGCAATCTCTGGCATTCCGACCATGATCCTGTTTCGGAACGGGCGAGAGTTGTCTCGGCAATCCGGCGCATTGGACGCTGATCAGATTGTTCAATGGGTGTCTTCGTCGATTCGATAAGCTATCCCGCGCGAGGCAAGCTGCCGAGTTGCGACATATCGGAACGAACTTCTCTGCATGATGCGTATGTGCGAATAGGAACACTCCACGATTCCAGATGCACGCCGATCGCACAAATGGTGGTTCAATCGCACACTCTGCGTTGGGACGTAGCGGCTAACATCATGCCGGTGTCCGATGCAAGCACAGTCGTAATCGGCCATAGATTCAGCGTCCTGACTTTGGCATCACAGTTGCGTTTGCAAACGATATTGGGTCGGCGTGCGAATCTCCGACGCTTGACCAACCCATATCAAAGCGAACGCTCGCTCTAAGAATGAACATCGCGAGATGATAGAAAGAAGTTTTGGATCGATGGATGATGAACCCCGCATTGCTTATTTTTCGATGGAAATCGCTGTCGATCCGGATGTTCCAACTTATTCCGGCGGCCTTGGCGTTTTAGCTGGCGATACGATTCGAGCGGCGGCGGATTTGCATCTGCCAATGGTTGCGGTCACTCTGCTAGACCGACGCGGATATTTTTTTCAACGGTTGGACGCGACCGGGCATCAAACAGAAGAACCGGTGCACTGGTCGATTGCTGATTTCCTAACGGACACGGGAATTTATGCAACTGTCACAATCGAGGGTCGCGACGTGCGTCTGAAAGCATGGCGCTATGACGTGACCGCGGACGATGGGTATCGGGTACCGGTCTATTTTCTAGATGCCGATCTACCAGAAAACTCTGATGCAGACCGCATCCTGACGGACCAGTTGTACGGCGGCGATCATCGATACCGGCTTTGCCAGGAGGTCCTGCTGGGGATCGGCGGAGTCCGCATGTTGCGTTCGTTTGGGCATCTGAACCTGGAACGGTTTCACATGAACGAAGGGCACGCAGCGCTGCTGACGATCGAATTGCTGCGGGAACATCGCGTGGCGGCGGGGCGGAACGAATTGATAACCGAAGACTATGCGGCCGTGCGGCGTCAGTGCGTTTTTACGACACACACCCCGGTTCCCGCTGGTCATGACCGATTCAACATCGACTTGGTCGAGCAAGTCCTGGGCAAAAGAGAGCTCTGCGGGATCTCCGATGCCATCTGTCACGCCGGCCAACTGAATATGACCTACGTGGCGCTTGCCTTGAGCCATTATGTCAACGGCGTGGCAAAGAAACACAGCGAAGTATCCCAGTTGATGTTCGCCGAATACGACATCGACTCCATCACCAACGGCGTGCATGCGGCGACCTGGGTGTCGCCATCGTTTGCCGGTTTATTTGACAAATACATCACCAATTGGCGACGAGACAATTTCAGTCTGCGTTACGCATTGTCGATTCCCGATAATGAGATCTGGCTTGCGCACCAACTGGCCAAACGTGAATTACTCGGACGCGTCAATCGTCAAACGAACACGGGCTTTGACGTCGACGTGTTGACGTTGGGATTCGGCCGCCGCGCGGCAAGCTACAAGCGGCCCGCCTTGCTAATGGAAGATATCGATCGATTGCGGCGTATCAGTCGCGACGTCGGTCGACTGCAGATCATTTATGCGGGCAAAGCTCACCCCAGTGACGAACAAGGCAAAGAACTGATCAAGCAAATCATTCAATATGGGCACGAACTTGGCACCGACGTCCCTGTGGCATATTTACCCAACTATGACATGCGACTTGGCGGATTGATGACGGCGGGTGTCGACGTTTGGCTGAACACCCCCGAACCGCCCAATGAGGCATCGGGGACCAGCGGAATGAAGGCTGCGCTCAATGGCGTGCCTTCGCTGAGCGTCTTGGACGGATGGTGGATCGAGGGATGCATCGAAGGGGTCACTGGCTGGGCAATCGGTCACCGCAACAGCCAGGTTCACGGTGCGAATGCCAACGCATTGTACGATTCGCTGGAAGAATCCGTGGTTCCGATGTTCTATAACGATCGCGAACGATTCATCGACGTGATGCGTCATTCGATCGCGTTGAACGGATCATTCTTTAATACGCAACGCATGGTGCACGAGTACATGGTCAAGTCCTACTCGATCGGCAACCCAATCACCCGAACCGCTCGCGTCGATGGCCCCAAATCCCCACGAGCGCCGACGTTGTCTTAGCCGTGATGGCAAGTTCCAAACGATTCTTGCGCCGCAACACGTATCACCTCTCAGTTGCAGGATGAAGACCAAACGCCGAGTCACTGGATCAAACGGTTAGAATGTCTGCGGTTAGTGGGCTCGGTTGGGTAAGGCAGTGACATGACAATGCGTTTCGTTTTGATGTCTTTAATAGTCGCCGCACTTCTAACGTCGATTTTTTACAGCAGTTGGTACACCGCCCCTCAGCGCGTCTCGGGCTTTATCGAAGCCGATGAAATTCGCCTCGGGTCACGCGTCGGGGGACGTGTCGCGCGAGTCTATGTCCGTGAAGGCCAAACCGTCGATCACGGCGACGTGCTTGTCGAACTTGAACCATTTGATCTGCTGGAAAGAGAAGCGCAGCTGGAATATTCCCTCGTGGCAGCCGAGGCGGAATACAAACGCCTCTCTGCAGGATTCCGCGACGAAGAAAAATTGCAAGCCAAAGCGAAAGTGGATCAATTGCAAGCTCGGTTGGAACTCTTGCAGTCGGGTCCGCGCAAGGAGGAAATCGAAGCGGCACGCGGTCGACTTGTAGCCGCTCAGGTCGAAAAAAGACTCGCCGAGCAGACGTCAACACGATTATCACGTCTCGTTCGTGAAAACGCGGTTTCGAAACAGGAGGTCGACAACGCTCGCGAGGCCCTCGAAGCCGCATCCGCCAATGTCGACGTGCGGCAGCAAGAACTGAATTTGCTGGAAGCCGGCACACGACCGGAAGAGTTGCAGGAAGCCGCGGCCCGCGTCGAAGAGGCTCGTCAGGCATGGCAACTGATCTTAAGGGGTTATCGTCCCGAGGAAATTGAACAGGCCAAAGCCGCCCGGGACGCGGCACAAGCCGCGTTGGACGCGATACGAAAACAAAAAGAGGAACTCAGTATCAAGAGTCCTATCGATGGGATCGTCGAAGCGATCGATCTGCAACCGGGCGACATGGTTGCAGCCGGCGCACCGGTGTTGGCAATGCTGGACAAGAGTGAACTGTGGGTACGGGCTTACGTACCGCAAAACCGAGTCGGCATTCAAGTCGGTCAACGCGTCCGCGTGACCGTCGACAGCTATCCCGATCAACCCTTTACCGGCGAGATTTCTTATGTCGCGAGGCAAGCCGAGTTCACCCCCAGCAACGTCCAGACGGTTGAGGAACGTTCGAAGCAGGTGTTTCGAATCAAAGTAACGATCGAGCATGATCGCGACCAATTGCGACCTGGCATGATGGCCGATGTATGGCTGGATAGCGTGAGCGTAAAAGAATGAATGCACCCGTCATTGATGTTCGCTCGCTATCTCGTTCTTTCGGTTCGCTGGTCGCCGTTCAGGACGTCAGTTTTACAGTGCATCGCGGTTCGATTTTCGGGTTATTGGGACCCAACGGCAGCGGCAAGTCGACAATCATCCGCATGTTACTGGGAATCCTTCCGCCCAGCAGCGGCGATGCCAGCGTGTTCGGACTGGATGTGCGCAACAATGCCGAGCGAATCAAGCCTCGCGTCGGATACATGTCACAGCAATTCAGTCTTTATGGCGACTTGTCTGTGCAAGAGAACTTGGATTTCTATGGACGTATTTATGGCTTGGACCGCGAACAAGTTTCCCGCCGTCGCGACGAAGTTCTTGCCCTGACGGGCATTGCCGACCGATTACCGCAACTGGCTGCGACTCTTTCTGGTGGCTGGAAGCAACGTCTCGCCCTGGCCTGCTCTTTGATGCACGAACCCGACGTTCTGTTTCTGGATGAACCAACCGCCGGTATCGATCCCGTCGCCAGGCGTCATTTGTGGGATTTGTTGTTCGATCTTTCTGGACGAGGCGTAACGTTATTCGTCACGACGCACTACATGGACGAAGCAGAGCGTTGCACGGAAGTCGGCTACATCTATCAATCTCAATTATTGGTACTCGGTAAACCACATCAATTGAAACAGTTGCCGGAAGTGAATCCGCCGGGAACCAGGCGGTACGAAATCCGTCTGCCCAGTCCTGCGCAGCACTTGGCCGGTCTGCGCCGGTTGCCAGAGGTCCGCGATGCCACTTTATTCGGCGAAAGCATTCACTTGTTGATCGATCAATCACGTTCGCCGCAGGCCGCACTTGATGAACTGGGGCTACCGACGCCAAGCGATATGCGAGAGATCGCACCAAGCTTGGAAGACGTCTTTGTGACGCTGACCAGCAACGCCGAGCAACGAAAACTGCCAACGCCAGTTCACGACAAAGACGACTTAGCCGACCATCCGATTGCAAGTCCGCCGAACGTCTTTTCAACCGGTCACGTGCACGTCGACGTAGATGAAAGCAGAACGGATCTGGCTGGTGACCGGATCAGCGATCGCCGTGATGGCGTACCAGCGGGGCATCGCACAACCTGGGCAGGTCTCTGGGCCGTCTTGATCAAGGAACTGATTCACATCCGTCGACAACCCAGCACGATGTTTTTCATGTTGGTCGTGCCCACGATGCAAACCATTATTTTTGGTTATGCGATTGACACTCAAATCGAAAACATACCGTCGATCGTATTCAACATGGACGGTCGTCAAATGTCGCGGGAATTGACCGCCGCGTTTGAAAACACGCGTCGGTTTCGAATCATCGATCATGTATGGGACGAAGAATCGTTTCAGCGAGCGCTGACATCGGGGCGGGCAAAGGTCGGAATCCGCATTCCGCCCGCATACGTCGACCAATTATTGCGAGGCGAACAAGCTCGGATTCAAGTCTTAATCGACGGAAGCGATTCGCAAGTCGCGACCACGGCACAAAGCACGGCGCAACTGCTTGGAACGAATCTCTCGATCCAGATGGCTCGGGTCAAAGGCGAAGCATTGCAATTGGCGCCCGCCCGTCTTGCTTCGGGCGAAGGCGCACTTCCAATCGAAGTGCGAACGAGAATGTTGTACAACCCGGATCTGCAAAGTTCCCACTTTTTCGTACCGGGATTGGTCGGAATCATATTGCAATTGGTCACGCTGTTTCTCACGTCATTCGCTGTCGTCCGAGAACGCGAACTCGGCACACTTGAACAACTTTTCGTGACTCCCGTGGGCCGCGCCGGCTTGTTGCTTGGCAAACTGCTGCCCTACGCCTTGGTCGGATTTGTATCGTTGCTGACGGTGTTGGTCGTCATGATCTATGTCTTCGGCGTTAGGATTCACGGCAGCATCACATTGCTGCTCGGACTTTCGATGTTGTTCATGATCTGTTCGCTCGCGCTCGGATTGCTGGTCTCGACACTTGCCAAAACACAATTGGAAGCGATTCAATTCGCGTTCGTCATCATGCTTCCATCGGTGTTGCTATCTGGGTTCGTTTTTCCTCGCAGCGAGATGCCGACGCTCATCTATTGGGCGACATTTGCAATCCCGGTTACCTATTACATCGAAATACTGCGGGGCATTGTCCTGCGCGGCGCTGACTTGGCGGACCTGACACCGTCCGTCATCGGACTAACCATCTGCGGAATGATCGTGTTGTTGCTCAGCGTCATAAGATTTCAAAAACGCCTGACCTGAGTGCACCAGAGCTTTGGCATCAAACTTGTATTTCTGTCAATTCGAATTCACACAAATCTGTGTGCCGTCCTTGAATCATCTCGGCTGCATCCGACGAAGCCGAGATTGAAATTTTGTCGTCGGATAGGACAACGTGGTCATGCATCAGTGGGAAAAAACCGAAGGCGCGCCCTTTCCACTAGGAGCGACGTGGATTGAGGAAGATCAAGCTTATAACTTTTCGCTCTATTCCAAACACGCGGAAACCGTTCAGCTGCAGTTGTACACAGCCGATGACTTGGTAAGTCCCGCGTTTACGTATGTGCTGGACTATCGAAAGAATAAATCTGGACCCGTTTGGCATTGTCGTCTTTATGCTCGTGACTTGGCGAACGTGGTCTACTACGGATACCGCGTTGATGGGCCAGCACCTCAGCAAGGTTACAACTGGCACTGTTTCGATTTTGAGAAGATTTTGCTCGATCCCTGCGCCCGCAGTGTCTTTTTCCCTGACGATTTCTCTCGAGAGGCGGCACGGCGACCTGGATCGAACGCCGGCCAAGCCGCTTTGGGCGTTTTGCCGACAAGCTTATGCGAATTTCAGTGGCAGGATGATATCCAACCCCATCACGATAGCGATCTTGTTATCTATGAAATGCACGTCAAAGGGTTCACCGAACACCCTAGTTCCCGTGTTAGCGAATCGCATCGTGGCACGTTCTTAGGCATCGTTGACAAGATTCCATACCTGGTCGAGCTCGGCATCACGGCTGTCGAACTGATGCCGGTCTTTCAGTTCGATCCCGATGCGAATGACTATTGGGGATACATGCCGATCAACTTTTATTCGCCTCACCACGCGTATTCGACGCGCCGGGGCGAATGTCAACAACAGCACGAGTTCCGAACGATGGTTCGTCAGCTACACGCGGCCGACATCGAAGTCATCTTGGACGTCGTCTATAACCACACCGGTGAAGGCGATCATCGTGGGCCGGTCTATAGTTTTAAAGGGATCGACAACAGCACGTATTACATGACCACGGGAAATCCGCGAGCGCCATTTGCCAATCACAGCGGGACCGGCAATACGCTGCATACCGCTAATCGCGCCGTAAGACGACACATCGTCGATAGTCTGCACTTCTGGGACTCGGAGATGAGAATCGACGGCTTTCGTTTTGATTTGGCATCGGTCTTCACACGCAATTCCGATGGATCGATCAATCTTACGGACCCGCCCATTATCAGCGAGATCGGAACCAACGCAGAACTTGCCAACAATCGACTGATCGCCGAACCATGGGACGCGGATGATCAGTTTCAGCTGGGCCAGAAATTCCCCGGCGAACGATGGATGCAATGGAACGCGCACTATCGCGACACGCTACAGAGATTCGTTCGAGGCGACAAAGGCCTCGTCGGCGAATTGATGCTGCGGCTGTACGGAAGCGATGATCTGTTTCCCGATGATCGTATGCATGCGTATCAACCCAGACTCAGCGTCAACTATATCACTTCACACGACGGGTTCACCCTGTACGACTTGGTCGCCTACAACCAAAAGCGTAATTGGGCAAATGGGCACGACAATGCCGACGGTTCGAATGAATCGAGCTGGAATTGCGGCTGGGAAGGAGACGAGGAAGTTCCAGCGGAGATCATCGCGCTGCGAAAGCAACAAGTCAAGAATTTCGTCACGCTATTGATGCTTTCCAACGGAACCCCCATGTTTCGCATGGGTGACGAATTCCTGCAGACACAGGGCGGCAACAATAATCCGTACAACCAAGACAATGAAACAAGCTGGTTGGATTGGCGACGGTTGGAAAGAAACAAAGATGTCTTTCGATTCTTTAAGCTGCTGATCGAGTTTCGAAAATCGCATCCTTCCATCAGCCGATCACGATTTTGGCGGGATGACGTTAAGTGGTACGGTGCCGATCATCTGGTCGACATGTCGCATGCTTCTCAGCAACTTGCATTTTGCTTACACGGTGAATCACAAAACGACTCGGACATCTATGTCATGATTAATGTGTCATCAGAAGCAGTTCGGTTCGGCATTCACGAAGGGACGATGGGGCAATGGAAGCGCGTGCTGGACACATCATTGGCCAGCCCGGACGACTTTTGCGACCCGGACGTCGCACCCCTTCAGTCGGTGACCTACGATGTCAGCGCAAGGTCCGTTGTGGTTCTGATACGGACAGGTCTCGAAAGAGCACCCCGAAGCACTCTCACGATCAAGTCGAAATAGCGGCATGGAACACCCACGTAGTGGAAACGCCCACGTAATGGAAACGCCCGCTACATATGCTTAGGACAGTGCGCGTTGTGTCACATCTGCCGTGCGGATGTGATCGGGTTACAAAGATTGACGGATTCGATGAAAGCCTTCGCGCAGTTCCTCGCCAACCAACTTTAACGAATCCCATACGTCGTCGGACGTTTCTTTCACGGCATCCTTCAGCGGTTCGTAGTCGTCATTCAACTGGATAAACCGATCATTCAGCTGATTCCATTGATCCTGAACCTCTTTTCCTGCTAAATGCATTTGCAGATTCAGTTCATCTCGCTCGTGTCGTAACCCTCGCATCAGTTCGGCCACGACCTTGTTCCGACCACTCATTTTGTTGATCTCTCAAAAGACTATTTAGCCAGTTTGGTTCGAGGGCATACTTGGCACATCCCGTGCCAACGCAGTTTCCTCCGACATCCGAGGGATGTTGGTTGACGGCCACGGAGTGGTCAGGTGACCGTCATGTATTGATGGCGATCGAAGCCGTCTCGGCTTGGTCATTGATGATCTTTGTCCACGAGTAGACCTGTAGCGGTGGCAGGTTGAAGGCGACCGATTGAGTCTTCGCCGGTCCGAACAGCGGCCGCGCAAAACTGCGAATATCTTCGCGAAGCTGATAGGCGATGAATGTACCGCCGGGGGACAATACGTGATGAATCGATCGGGTGATTCGCTTGGCCGTTCCGGTGGGTAAGGCGCTAAACGGTATGCCGGATACGACGACATCGACACAGGAAATATTTTGTTGCGCAAGAATGTCGATTAATTCGGACGCATCCCCGTGGACCGTGGTAAGTCTCGGATCGTCGATCTCGCGGGTCGCCTCGGCAAGTTCTGGTGATTTCTCGATCGCCAGCAATCGGCTGTTGGGGCCCATCCGTTTCAGCAGGGCAAGTGTGGTGTCGCCGGCACCGGGACCAAGTTCGACCACCACGTTTGCCGATCGAATACAGTGGCGGTCAGCAATCGCTTCGGTCAGGTAGGTCGAACTGGGGCAAACACTGGCGACCTGAAACGGTTGTTGAATCCAAGCTTTCAGGACCAAGCACGTTCGCCGGAAATAGGAAGGCGACCGCGGTCGCTGAATTGCAAAACCCATGATTGTCTCTCGATCAGCTAATGGCTTCGGATGGGCGTTTCAACTGTTCAACGACCCGTACCGCCCCGTGTTCCGGACGGATACCACTGCCGTGCAGAACGGCGTAGGCCTGTGTCGCCTCTGCGCCCAACAGCACGATGATGGCGGTGTAGTACACCCACACCAGCAGCACGGCTAATGAGGCAGCGGCAGCGCCAAGTTGTGCACCTGGTTCGCTATATTCAAAATAGAACTGCAACGCATACCGACCGAGCAAAAAAAGCACCGTGGTCATTGTCGCGCCGACAAGAACATCTTTCCATTGGACAATTGCATCGGGCATGTACTTAAAGATGGTTGCGAACATCACCAACACGACCAAGGCTTGGACACCAAAGTTAATCGTTTCGCCAAGTGTTCCGGACACGCCAATCATTTCGCTGACACCTTGCAACACTGACGACACAATCAATGACACCAGCAATAGGAATCCCAATCCTAAAATCATCCCAAAAGACACCAGGCGTTTGCCCACCATGTCGATCCAACCAGTCTGTTCCGGGTCTGGCTTCACTTCCCAAACTTGATTCAATGCCGCTTGCAGCGCTGCGACGACTCCTGTTGCACCGATAACGATCCCTGCAAAACTGAGCAAGGTTTTCCACCACTTTCCGCCCGCGTTTTGATTGTTTTCTAAGATTGTCGTGATCTCTTCGGTTGCAGCTGGGTTACCGATCATTTGCGCCGCTTGGCTCTTGAGAACGCTCTCTGCTTTCGCCTGGGCAGCGTCTCCTTCGTACATGACCGACAATCCGAAAGTCAGAATTGTCAGTAACAAGTACAGCAGCGGCGGGAGCGCAAAGGCGGTGTAATAAGCCAGCGCTGCCGCCAGCGTGGTGCAGCGGTCTTTGGAGAAATCGGCGAACGTTTTCTTTAAGAAGTTCATGAGATTGTGTGGGTCGTGGTTAACTTAAACGGCATCAGCTGCGAAGAGTAATTTCATTCGTTTGCAAATACATTTGCAAATAGTGTGCCCGAATTAGGCACACCTTTTGCGGCGTCTTTTCCGGTATTCAATACGTTTCTCACACTTCTGCCGGAGCAAATGATGACCTCACCGACTGACGGATCGACCTCTCATCCACCAACCCTGATCCAAACCAACCACGGTATCTCTTATCCATTCGTTGGACCGGCGCGTATCGGCCAAGACGAGCTGATTGATAGGGAATCGGATCGATCGGCGGACCGCGCACGCTCATCGAAACTCAATCTCGTCAACGAAAATCCAGCAAACTGAGTTGCCGCGGCTGATGCCAGTGATTGATCATTAACCACTGTGGGGTTAACCACGTCGCACGCGTTTTGCGACGGACCGATGTACCACTGAGCGGTTTTGGACTTTAGCGCATGAGATCGATGGGCATCTCACTCTGAACATGAATCCGCGAAAGCCAGCGGCGTCGCGAACCTTAGATCAAGGTCTCGCAGGCAGGATGACTATGACTGCCGATGCAGAGGACGCGATAGGTCTCACGACGACTGCTGGTGTATGCGAATCGGGACAGCTAAACCGTGTCCGCTTCGAATGCTTGGATCGTGCGATCGAGATGTGTTACACCATCTGGCGAATATCCGACGCAAACGTCGGGAACGCGAATAGCGTCGACTTTATATCGGTGGCGGTAAGATCGTGCTTCATCGCGAGTGCGAACAAGTTGATCGTTTCCTCCGCGGCTGGGCCGAGAAGATGTGCCCCGAGGATCGCATCGGTTTTGCCATCGACGATGATCTTGTAGCCCGCGACTATTTGACCCGTCTTGCGAACACTGCCCCGATCGGACGTTTCGCCGAATCGCACATCGACCGTTCGGTCCGAATTCTCAATGTGCGATTCAGACAATCCGACGGATGCAATTGCCGGAGTCGTGAACGCGACCTTGGGAATGACGCCATAATCTGGTGCGAGCACGGGATTTTTGGCAAACAGATTCTTAGCGACCATGCGAGCTTGTTCGTTGGCAACAGGTGTCAGTCGGGGCTTTCCGCTGTCGGCACAATCACCGGTCGCAAAGATAGCGTCGTTGGATACACTTCGCAAAGATTGTTCAACGCGAATTCCCTTCTTCCCATGTTCGATTCCTGCCGCGTCAAGATTCAAGCCGTCGAGGTTAGGAACGCGCCCGGCCCCGTGAACAACCAAATCACACTCAATGGTCGAACCGTCGTCGAGCTTGACCGTCAAAGCACTGTCTTTTTGAACCGACGTAACCTCTCGCCCCAATCGAAAATCAATGCCGATGTCGCGGGAATACTTTACCAACAGCTCGACAAGGTCAGGATCGAAACCAGCGAGCACTCGATCCCTCTTTTCCACAACCGCAACCTGTTTGCCACAGCGTGCCACCACGTGAGCAAACTCCATCGAGATGTAACCGCCGCCGATGAACAGGATTCGATTTGGCATCGAGGCGAGATCGAAGAATTCATCGCTGTGGGTCACATGTTCGGCACCTTCAATCGGCAGCGGGATTGGCTTCGCTCCGGTCGCTATGCAGAAAAAATCTGCGGACAGTGTTTCGCCGTTGATTTCGATCTGATTGCGACCGGTGAAACGTGCATCGCTAAGCAAGGTGGTGATTCCGTCATCTTGGAACGACTTTTCGCTCTTCCTAGCGACCGGATCGGTGAACTCGTTCTTGAAAGCGTGCAATCGCGCCCAATCGATCGAGACACCACCGTCATGAATCAATTGTTCATCGCTGCGGCGGACACGATCGACTAGTTCGGCGGCGTTGGTGTAAACCTTCTTCGGATTGCATCCGCGCAATGCGCAAACCCCACCAAATTGACGGGACTCGACAATAGCAACACGATGCCCCGCCCTCGCGACATTCGTGGCCACTGTGCCACCGGATGGTCCAGTACCGAGTACGATCAAATCAAAGTGGCGATCACTCATGGCAGTTCGATACCAAGACCATGATTGACTCGATTGGTAAAATTTGCCAACGCGACTGCGGCAGCAAGCGTGACGAGTTGCCGATCGTCGAGAAACGTTTTCACTTCGTCGACAACCGCTGTGTCCACATCAGACTTTTCCGTCAGTTGCGGGGCATAGCGTAAAACGCTGCGCTCTTTTTCATCGAAAAGCTCAGCCGCGTCCGCATTCATTGAATCGAGCTGCGCGTCGCTTAGACCCGCTTTCTTAGCTGCCTGTCGATGATAGTGCGAGCAATAGTCGCACTGATTCATTTGCGATGCTTTGTAATACGCGAGTTCCCGGTACTTGGCTGGTAGATCGTTCTGCAAACCGTCATTGATCTGCGTTACGCCTCCCAGCACGTCTGGTTGATGAGCGAGTGTGCTGAATAAATTGAGCGACTGTCCAAACTTTTCTTCAATGGCTTCAAGCAGGGGTTTTGAGTCCTTGGGAGCTTCATCTATTGTGAGTGGTTTGGCGTGAGGCATGATGTTCGTTCCTTGGTAATGGATCTCTTCTTGAATAAATCAAGCAACAAATCGTTAGAGGAATTGCTGTAGGCATCGACCCAGCAACTAAAAGCAGCATCGCTATGGCTAGCGATTAATACAGGGTGGGACCTGATAGGCCGCCTTCTCAGTTTGGGTAACCAAGATCGACAACGCGTGGGCAGAAATGACAGCTGATGAATGGATGCATATGTCTTGCCACCATTGCCATATCGGGAATTTTGGATAGAGGTACGATGTCTGAGCGCAGGGTTCGTAGGCCGAACATGCATTTCCCGGACCATAACCATGACGACTCGCGCAGCATCAAGAACGGCAGTTCACCGAGCTTGCAGACCGTTATCGTCGTTTCGGCATGAGACAACGTGGTCGCTATTCGATCACTTCTATCCAAGCTTCCACTGCAGAAATCATTAGAGTTTCAAAGTCGAGTTTGACTTGGCCAAAGAATTACTGCGTGCACTCGAGAGTTACTGCGTGCACGCGACGGAAGAGAGGTGGTTGGAATTTCCGGCTGACTTAGTCGACCTTCAGCTTCTGACGCGTGATCGCAAGCACCTCGGACGGAGCGGTCGCCACCACCATTAACTCATCTGGGATATTGGTCAAATTTGACGCAGTCTGTAAACGATAGATTCGTTGTTCCGCGGATTTTTTCAGATCAAACGAAACGGAGACGGAATTAAGATCCAGTAACACGAATGCTTGTTCGGGGCCGGAAAGAGTCACCTCGACGTAGGACGGCTTTGGCTCAGCGAACTCAAGATCATTCGAAAGGTTGCGGTATTCAATCGGTACCAGAAAAGTACGCTGCACCACATCGGTGTGATAAGCAAATGTGAACCAGAGCACGATCGCAACCGCGAAAGCGGCGATCCCAGACAAACCGTCTGAAACGCGGTGTTGGCGAGTTCGACCGAGTTGATCATGACGATGATCAACATAGCGAGCCAATCGGTCCGGCAAGTCCGCTGCTTCGATGACGGTTAACTCGCCATTTTCTGCGACCGTGATCGTCCCACGCTCCTCAGAGACCGCGACGATGATGGCATCGCAACATTCGGATAATCCCAGCGCGGCTGCATGCCGCGTACCGTGGGCATGACCTTTGGCGACCTGTATTGTTAATGGAAGGTGCACCCCAAGAAAAGCAATTCGATCCCTTTCGATCAGTACCGCACCGTCATGGCCCGGTGAATCAGGGTTAAAAATGCTCAGCAACAAAGGGAGGCTAATTTTGGCATCCACTTGAACACCGCCGTGGATGTGGCGGTCGAGCGGTTGCTTCCCGCCAAAAACGATAAGTGCTCCGATACGCTTTTGAGCCATCTCGTCGACGGCTTCGGTGATGGTATCGACGATGCGACGGGTTAGCGAATCGGTTGGGGTTGATCGAAACCAGCGAGCGGAGGCGAGACGCTCAAATCCGTGCCGAATGTCATGTTGGAAGACCACAACCATCGCCAAGACGGTTCCCACCAACCCATAATGGAACGCCATCCCGGTTAGATACAGATTAAGCGATCGGGCGAGTACAAAGATCAATGTCAGCCCGCCAGCGACCAACGCCAACGACCGCGACGCTCGATTTTTTAGCCATACGATAGCGACGTACAACAGCCCAGCGACGATCAGGATGTCTAAAACGTCTGCAAAACGCACTTGATCGATCAGACTGCGGATGATTGTTTGCATCGATCACCTTATTCCTTGACTTCCCGTGAATCCTGCAGAGCATTTGTCTGTGATTGCCGATTGGCCAGTGATCGTAGGGGTCCCCATCGCACAGCCAGTGAAAAGCCTTTCTCCATTTGGCTAGTCACGAATGGTTCACGCGTGTCGGTTTGCACATCAAACCTGTGAACCCATCACATCCCAAGCCGTACATTCGAAGCAATCGGTGTGCCAGATTGTCGTTGATGGAACACGGTTTGCGGCGGGTGGAGAGGTTGTAAACGCTGACCGACGATTCACTCTTAAATCAAGGTTGAACAATGGCTAACCAATTAGAAGCCCCCAAGACAGGCGACATGTACCGCTGCAAGAAATGCAAATTTGAAATTCACGTGACCAGCGGTTGCGACTGCAAAGAATGCACGACGAAGCTTGAATGCTGTGGTCAACCGCTCGAGAATGTGACCGCCGCTCCGGTTCAGAACACTTGAATGAGCGTGAACCGAACGGCCGGTATTGCGAAACGTCCGGTGAGCGAAACGAGCGGTGTTGCGAAATGTCCGGGAAACGGGCCTGATGCGTTTGATCAGTCAGTCGATGCAGTGGATACTGACAGCGACGCGAAGCATACCGCGAGAGAACGATTGCGAGAATTTGCATCAGGCTTCGTGTCTCGCTAACACGTGTGGGGATTTCCATCCCGGAACGGACTGGGACGGTCTGCGTTCGCCCACAACCGATTCGCCCACAACTCGCGGGCAGCGTGGCCGCTACAGGCGTTTTGGAACAATCAGACCAAGTCTTCTTCCATGTGTGCTTGCACCGCGTCGTTCGCCATTACTTGGTTGGCGTATCGCATCGCGGAACTTTTATTTGTGGTGACGGCGGCACTGGACAGAACGTATCCTGACGTGCCACGAGTACCAATTTGCTGGGCGTGAGCGAACCTAGCCGAACATTCCCAATCGGGCGATAGTCTGTAGAATACGCGACTCGTTTTGATAGGCACTTGAACCGAGAGCTGTGGCCATGGTGACAAATATGGTACCAACGGTCTTGGCGAATCAGCCTGAATCGACGAAAACAGCGTAAATCACGGCCTGCCCAGGTGGTGGAATTGGCAGACACAGGGGATTTAAAATCCCCCGGCTGGTAACGGCTATGCGGGTTCAAGTCCCGCCCTGGGCACTTTTGGTGCGAGTGCGAACGTGGCGTGCACTTTTGTCTGCATTCGCTGAGGAATCGTGTTGCGCTCAAAAATTCTTGACCTGGATCGCGTTTGGGCAGCCGGATTGTTGTGTCTGGTTGCATCCACTTGGCGGCTGTGGATTTATCGCGCGGACGCATTCGAGATTCCGATGGCCGGCGCGTTTGCGTCGTGGCCCGAAATCTCGCTGTGGATGCCATCGCTAGGATTGATCGTCGCAGCTCTTGCGCTACTTGGCGGAGCTTCTCGGTGGCTGTGGTGGATGGTGGCGGCGTGCCTGGTGACTGCATTTCTGATGAATCAGCACCGTCTGCAGCCCTGGGCGTACCAGTCAGCGATCTATTCCGTCGTTTTTGCGTCGATGAATTCTCCAAACACCAAGAGGTGGCTGCGACCTCTCGCGGCCAGCGTCTATCTGTATAGTGCGGCCGGTAAGTTCGACTTTCAATTCGCTCATACGGTCGGGCAAACATTCTTAGCGTCAGCGATGAGTGTCGTCGGTGGCATCCCCGAGTCTTGGTCCGACACGACACGCAGCCAACTTGCGTTGCTGTTTCCGGCCGGCGAGTTAATGATTGGAATCAGCTTATTGATTCCGCACTGTCGCAAGATCGCCGGTTGCCTGGCAATGGTGTTGCACTTGTCATTGCTGCTGGCCTTGGGTCCTTGGGGCCAAGCTCATAGTACGGGCGTCCTGGTTTGGAACATCTTGTTAGTACTGCAGGCTTACTTCCTGTTTGTTCGAACTGACCAAGCCCAAGAAGCATGGTCGCGAGAAAAGAGGTTGAGCCGGGATAGTGACGACGACAACACAGCTCGACGCGAGTACCGCCAAGGTTCAATCCTCGCCAAGATTTGCGTCATGGTGGCGCTATTTGCGCCGCTGGGTGAACGTGGCGGCTATTGGGATCACTGGCCATCATGGGCGTTGTATTCACCCCATAGCAGCCGAATACTTGTCGAGGTGCACGAATCAAGAATGAAAGACCTGACCGAGGACCTGCGGGGAATCGTCAGCGACACACCCGCAGGATCACGATGGCACGAGTTGGCGCTGGATGATTGGTCGCTGAGCAGAATCGGGGTCCCGATTTATCCGCAGGCAAGATTCCAATTGGCCGTCGCCGACCGGATCGCCACGGAGCATGATCTTGGCGACGCCATCCGAGTGATCATTCGTGGGCCGAGTGATCGTTGGACGGGACGGCGTGACGAACGTCGACTGATCGGAGCCAGCGAAATTCATCGCGAGCTGCAAAAATACTGGATCGTCGGATCGTAACCCGATTCTCAGCTGCACCGTCCGAGAGTGGACAGCAAGAATTTACTGCGCGGCGGCTTGAAACTCTCGTTTGCTTGACTCAAGTGGTTTCGGAAAGTCAGAAGGAATGTTGGTCAGCGTGACCTGCTCGGTCGCCGCCCATTCGGTTCCTCTAAGTAACGTGGTGATGAAACCGACACAGCTGAATGCATTGTCGTCGTGCCCCATCGGCGTGTGGAAAATGCGTCCTTGCCCATAGTCGATGGTCATCATCATCGGCTCGTGTCGGTCCGTCCCCTTGTATTTGGGATCCGCATAGGCGGTCGCCAAGATCGTCATATTTTCGGCCGGGCCGCGAAGCATTTGATACAGTTCGTCTTGAACATGCATCCACGCCCGAGGCATGCCTTTGGTGATCGGATGATCGGAATCGCGAACGACGATTTGGTATTCATGTTTCGGGCCATGCGATCCACCACTGCCCGGCGTGTCGTCTCGAATGACCTCGCCCTTGTCGTTCAGATAAACGTACGGACCCGACTTTTCCGTTCGCCCATCCCAGCCTCCCAGCCCGATCATTCGATTGAACTCGGGCCAATCACCAAATGAGTTATCAGCGGCGTGAACGATCACCAGCCCGCCACCACCACGAACGTACGCTTCGAGCGCCTGCTGAGTTTCTTGAGGCCAAGGAGCAGCCTTCCAACCGAAATTGCTGATGACGACGTCGTAGTCAGTGAAAGTCGGTTTGAAGTTGGGATCGGTTTTCGGCTCTTTGAGGTCTTCGTACGCCTTACCATCCTGCAGCGAAAACTGCTCTAGCAAATCGCCGCCTTTCCACGTGTATTTGGTCCGCTGCACGTCGACGGCAAAGCGATCGGAGTCCTCGAGATATGACTTCATCATGGCTGTCGTCTTTGGCCACGCGACGTGATTGTTTTGGCCATCGATGATCAAGACGCTAAGCTTGTCTTGGGCGGCGACTTCGATAGTCAACAAAGCCGCAAGTGCGAATGCGATCGATTTCAGATTTGACATTTGAACATGCTTATCGATTGGAATGATGAATTGAAATGCTGGCCGACTAGAAACCCATACGCTGCAGGATATCTGCGATCCGTCCCAAATTCATGGTAAGAACCGGATGCGAGGCTTCGAATTCTTTCGCCGACTCGCTGATTCGTTCGCTCAGTGTTACGGCGTGTTCGCTTTTGGCCGCAATCGTCGTTTCGATCTCGTCGATGGTACGTTTCAGTTTTTCAACGTCGGACGCATCCAAATGATCCGCTTGATCGAGTTCTTGCTGAACGGTTTGGAGTGCTTTGGCTAAGTCTTCGTGGCTCATGCCTGATTTTCTTTAACAACTGGTTTCTTGAAGAGCTGGGCAAACAATGCAAACGGTATCCCGAGATCTTAGCAGTTCCCGAGCGATTTATCTCAAGGCCGCGCTGCTGGTCTTCCTGGGCCTATTTGCGGCAACGCTTTTGCTGCTGCGGGCACCGCAATGGGACGTGGCCCTGTTGCTGGCCATTTGCGTGTGGGCCTGCTGCCGGGCGTACTACTTTGCGTTCTATGTGATCGAGCACTACGTCGACACCACGTATCGATTCCGCGGCTTGATCGATTTCGCCGCGTACGTGATGAATTTTCGGCGTGAAGAGAACGAGCCGGACAAGAATCCACGGCGAGACGATGAGGGGACGAAATGACGCCAAGCATGCCGGAACAGCACAGGGCTTGTTCCGGCAGGGCTTGTTACGGCAGAGCTTGTTACGGCAGCGGTTTTTCTCGCGATCGTAACATCGACCGCTGACGCTATTGGCTCAGCGGATGATCCGGTTCAAACGTCTTTCCAAGTTCGATCGGCGGCACTTTCTAAGACCGCATCGCAAACTTTTTGCGTTTCCAATGCGTCGCGGAAACTCGGGTGCATTTGCTCGCCCGTTTCTAGCGACTTTAGGAAATCAGCAACTTGGTGAATGAAGGTGTGTTCGTATCCGATATTCAATCCGGGCACCCACCAGTTTCCCATGTAGGGCATGTCACCATCGCTGATGTGGACGTCATGCCAGCCTCGGATCAGCGAATCATCGCTGTGGTCAAAATATTGAAGCCGGTGCAGGTCGTGCAGGTCCCAGCGGATCGATGCATGCTCGCCATTGATCTCGAAGGTGTAAAGCGCTTTGTGCCCGCGTGCATAGCGAGTGGACTCGAACAAGCCCAGCGATCCATTGTCAAAGTGACAGTGGAACAAGCAAGCATCGTCGATCTTGACCTCCTGCTTTTTACCGGTCTCGGCATGCACGCGTTCTTTCACAAAGGTTTCCGTCATGGCGGAAACGTCTTTGATCGAGCCGTTCAGCCAGATGGCGGTGTCAATGCAGTGTGCAAGCAGGTCGCCGGTGACGCCGCTGCCGGCCGCTTCGGCGTCCAGTCGCCATGTCGCCGCACCGCCTTGGGGAACGTCCGCATTGATCGTCCAGTCTTGCAAGAAATTGGCGCGGTAGTGAAAGATGCGACCGAGTCGGCCTTCGTCGATCAGTTGCTTGGCCAACGTGACCGCGGGGACGCGGCGATAGTTGTACCAAACCATATTGTTGACGCCGGCTTTTTCAACGGCTTGGCACATCTCTTCGCCGCCAGCCTGGTCCATCGCCAACGGTTTTTCGCACAGCACCATCTTGCCGGCTTCTGCCGCGGCGATCGATATCTCTTTGTGCAAATTGTTGGGCGTGCAAACATCGATGGCATCGATATCGTCACGCTTTAGCAGTTCGCGCCAATCGGTTTCGATCGACTCATATCCCCAATTATCGGCAAACGCCTGTGCTTTTTCCTTGTTGCGAGCACAAACGGCTTTCAAGACGGGCTTGTATTCCAGCGGAAAGAAATGATTCGCTTGGGCATACCCGTTGCTGTGCGTGCGGCCCATGAATCCATAGCCGACCATACCGATATTGATTGGTTTCATTTTCTAGTTGCGATGTAAGAGTAGAAGAATACGTAGATGGCTTTATTGTGCCGAATCATCGTCGTGACAGTCAGGCGGACTTGGGTGCGTGCGAGCAACATTGTCGCTCACCCGTGCAGAGCCGAAACGACACGACGATGGTTTTCTTGAACGTCATGCGGATGAATTACTCTTTCCAGCCGTGTGCGTCTTGCACCGACAACATGGCTGCCAAGATATCGTTCCAGGTATCCGGCTTCATCATCGTTTCGTTGGGGAACATGCATCCGTCCCAGCATATATGTCGGCAAACTTTCAGCACGTCACCGTGTTCGTCACGCAGCCAGTACCCCGCGTCGTGTGCGATGTCCAACTTTCCATTGGGATCGTTGGGCAAGCAGTGGCGCCCGGTCTTGTCATGCGAACCGGTTCCATGCACGGTCGCATCGTTTTGCGCGACATGGAAATCGATCGTCCAAGGCCGCAGCGCGTGAGTGAGTTCTTTGAGTGCGGCGTTTTTCTTTTCGACGTCCCAATCAAAGTCCTGCGGCACGATTGCGTCTTCGGGCGCGTTGTAGCCCAAGATGTACAACAGCGTGTGCGCCATGTCGGCTTGAAACCCGAGCCGTTCGGGGTGCCCGACACGTTCGAGCAGATCGACCATTTTTCGCCAGCTATGCATGCCACCCCAGCAAATCTCACCCTCGGCGGCGAGACGTTCACCGTATTCCTCGGCGATATCGCAGGCGGCCTTGAGCGTGTCGGCGATTCGCGATTGGCTGACATCAGGATTCTTGACCCATTCTTCTACCGATGCTGCGGTATCGATCCGCACAACACCGTTGGGGCGAATACCGATCTCACGAAATTTCTTGGCAATCGTGCAACCTTTGCGAACTTGCGTCAAAAACGCTTCGACCTCTTCCGGTTCGCCGGCGGCGCTGCCGCCCCCGGTGGGCGGCCAGACCGGCGCGACGACCGAGCCGATTTCTAGCCCGCGGCTTTTCACGCGGGCGGCGACGTCTTCGAGTTCAGCATCGGTTGCATCGATCGAGATGTGTGGATCGAACAGAAAAATGTCCACGCCATCAAACTTGCGTCCGTCCACTTCTGCGGCGGCCGTCAGGTCCAGCATCGTATCGAGTTCGATACAGGGATCGTTGTCTTCACCGCCTTTGCCCACCACGCCCGGCCAGACCGCGTTGTGAAGTTTCGGATAGTTATTCGGATGGTCTGCCATATTCAGCTACCTGCTTTGGGAAGGTTGGAGAGTGTGTTGGGGCCAAAGTAACGGAGACCGACGAGCGGCTCACTGCTTAGGTTTTCAATTTCCACGCCCGCAGTCGTCGCGGTGTGCGAGATGAAGACTGCATCGGTCGTGTCTTCACCGAAGCGAATCATGGCGGGTGTTTGCTGGTCCAGCGTTCCGATGCGGCGACAACCCTGGACGGTGATCCAGCGGCTGGCACCCGGATCGTTCAGTGTGCATTTTGCGCCCGGCTTCACCGCCAGCTCTTTCGCACTGAAAAGCTGTTCGCCGGCGACGCTGTCGCCTCGGACCAGACCTTCGTCCAACTTCGCTTTGCTCATTTACGGCTAATCGGGTTGTGGGATAATCTGGCTTAAAACGGAGCGTTTGGGCATCGATGGCACCCAAATGTTTTATTGTCATCACCGGCGAGGTACAAGAAGACGGCGCGGAAGAAGATGTGGCGTCGATCTCAAATCGGTTCGCTATTACCTTAATCGAAACCGCTTCCAATGCCGCGATCAGCAAGTTTGTTTTACCCCCACGAGTCACAATCATGACCGAATCAATCACCCACCGCACCCATCAACGACCCGAAAGCGGTATCGCGTGGGACAATCAGTCGCAGCTTTCCAAGACGGTCGAAACGAGACTGGGCGAAGTCCGAACGCGGCACGGGCGATTTATTGGGGGCGTCGCGGATCAGGTGGAAGTCATCGAGGTCGACACCGGACCGGCTCGTGTGCTGATCCTGCCGACGCGAGGCATGTCGATTTGGAAGGTCGAAAGCGATGGCGTTCGCTTTGGGTGGGATTCGCCCGTCGCCGGGCCGGTCCACCCTGCCCACGTCCCGTTATACGACCCGAGCGGTCTGGGTTGGCTGGAGGGGTTTGACGAATTGGTGGTCCGTTGTGGGCTGGAAAGCAACGGAGCCCCCGAGCACGACGAGAATGGGCAACTGGTTTTTCCGCTTCACGGACGTATCGGCAATCTGCCGGCCAGTTCGTTGTCGATCGAAATCAACGAGGCTTCTGGGCGCGTCGAGGTGATCGGCGAAGTGATTGAAGCACGTCTGTTCTTTAAACGACTACGCATGAGATCTCGCGTCCGTATGAATGCCGGTTCGGCGGCGATCGAATTGCTTGATGACGTGACAAACGATTTGTCGACAACGACGACGATTCAAATGCTGTATCACGTCAACGTCGGAGCGCCTGTGTTGGGCGACGGGGCGACACTGGAGGCACCGATTCTAGAACTCGCACCCAAAGACTCTTTGGCGGCCGGTGAAATGGATCAATGGAACCAGTTCGGCGCGCCAGAGAGCGGTTATGCCGAACGCGTCTATTTTGCCCGACTGCAATCGGATGACGCGAATGAGACGACTGCGATGTTGCGGTCCGCGGATGGCACCAACGGACTCGGCGTCCGATTCAACACCAATGGCTTGCCGCGGTTCATCCTGTGGAAGAACACGGGTGCCGAGAGCGATGGCTACGTGACGGGCCTGGAACCCGCGACGAACTATCCCAACGGCCGGTCGTACGAAGAGAAAGAAGGTCGCGTCGTCGAAGTCCCCTCCGGTGAAACAGTTTCCTTTCGGGTGAGTCTGTACCCGCTGACCGACGAAGCCGCCGTCAAGGAGATGTCGGCCAAGATCGAATCATTGCAAGAGATTCCCGATCCACAAATTCATTCCACACCGCGTCCAGGTTGGACACCAGGTGCGTAGGTATGCGATGTGTTTCGTTGATTAACAGCTGTTGTTGGACGGCGTTTCTTGCCGGAACTGCGCGTTGCTTGTTCCAGCCTACAGCTTGAGAATCAAAGCCTGCCCGCCGACCCAGACACTACTTCACTTTGTCGCCGGCGATTTTAAAGATGGCTAAGTGGCTGGCGCCCTTGGGGCCTTTGCCGCCGGGATACTTATAGCTCTCGGTGTCAATTTGGAACTTGCCTTCGACCGTGACCGGACGGGTAACAAAATCGGTCGTCTTGCCGGGCACCATTTCGACCATGATGCAATCGAATAGGGCTGCGCCGGGGCCAAAGCAACATTCCTGGTTGTCGCGCACCAAGACAAATTGCTTGATCCCTTTTTCTTTGAACAAGGTCGTGGGCAGGATATAGCCGCGAATTTTTACCTTCTTGCCGTGCAGCGATTTGACGTCTTCGTTCAGTTGCGATTTATCGAACGCTTGATCCTTTTCGATGTCGAACTTCAAGTCATCGAAGTTGATTTCTCCTTTCGCTCGAGCCGCGTCGCTGCTTTTGCGTGACTCGACTGTCTCGCGAGCCTCGTCGGTCGTCCCGCGAGTCTGTACGGTCGTGCCCGATCCCTCTTTCTCGGCGACCGCAGCATCGTCCGCGGTTGCAGTTGGCGATTTCGGTGCAAAATCCGGCAACGCAAATGCGCAAAGGATTCCGAAGATCGCTGCGATGAACCGTCGCTTGTTGGTTGAGATCACGGTGGGCTCGATGGAGTTTGGACTCGGTGGGGAGTCACGGAAAACGGCTAAGAAAGATCACTTCACTTGATCTGCTCTTAGTCGATAGAACACGACGTTGTCAAAGTCACTGAGTGATTGCGGCCGTCGATTCAACGTAAACTTGCCGGCAACTTTCCGCCGAGTCATACCAGATTTGATCGTCTGGCCACCGCTCAGGGTCACTTCGATCATATCACTACTACGCGGTTGTCCGCCAAAACAACAGGTCCCCAAGTCAGGCACCATGACGAACTGTCGGAGTCGTCCGCCGCCCGAGGAGGGGTGCACATAGCCTTTGATAAACACTTGTTTGCCATCGACCTGGGCGGCCAATTCAGACGGCGCATCGGGCGCCGGTTCAGGGGTCTGTAATTTATAAAACTGAACCCGCTCGTAACCGTCGGGAACCTCGGTCATGTAGATATAGCTATGCAATGCGATACCACCGACCAGCAACACGCTGTTGGCGACCAGCCCGAACTTTGCCAGCGCTAGTCCGCTGAATTCTTCGGGATACCGGATGATGCCGCGAATTGCGAAGGCCGATGCCGCGATGCCGATCAGCGACAGCGCAATCAAAGGCTCGAACGTCGGAATCAATCCGGGCAGGGCCAACACGGCAAAGATAATCGAGGCGATGGCGCCGCGGCTCAGTGCTCGATAGGGGAAATCAACCGCGTCATCCGACGCAGACATGGGAAGCTCAGCAGACATGGTTCAATTCACGGGTTTCGGATGCGTAAATTTGTTGTTGGGTTCGCGGCTCGCCGACGGCGTTGTCCATCGCGGTGCCGTGAAAACGCTTTGGTCGCGCAGCGATCAAAGGCAACCAACACGATCCGTCATTCGGGGATCGGCTGTGAACCGCCAGTCAGCAAAAGGAAGTGCGCGATCATGATGGTCGATGTAGCCATCGCCAGTACGCTGACCAGTCGCCAAGGGTTCGCCGGCCAAGTTGCAACGGGAACAATCGAACGGTCCGAAGCGATGAATCGAGGCGAATGCGGCGAAACCAGTCCGGCTAGCGTCTTGTCGTCGTCGCGGTCAACCGCCGAGCTTTTCGATTCGGTCGACTCTTTTTGAACCGGAATCGAAAAGAACGTATTGGCACGGCGAACCGACTCGGGGTCAATCTTCTCCAGTTTCTCCAATGCCTTTTCGGCCTCGGGTAACGGGCAGGCTCGCAGGTAATTGACAACCGGGACGCGGATCCAGTTGTTGTCCTGGTCCGCTTGGACAAACATTTCGGTCAATCGGTCAACTTGAGTCCAGTCGTTCCACCGCGCCAGATCGGGAATGACCAAGTCGGCCAAGTCTTTTCGGTCGAGCACCAAGTGCAGTGATTCGACCAATGCGCTGCGGGCAATCGTCTCGCCCTCGGTGCCGTGGAACCGCAGCGCCATGATCGCGGCGTACGTGTCGGCGTACGCGGCCTGTTTGTTGCCAAGAAACAATTCGTTGACGAGCGGCAATCCTTTTTCGCCGGCCAGCGTCAGGTAGCAAGCGATCAGGGCATCCAATCCCGCTCGTTTGCTTTTCTGAGTACTACGCAGCAACGCTTCTAACATCGGCAAGTCTGATTCGTTGCCGCACACGCCCAGCATGGTCAGGTACAGTCGTTTGCGATCGGTCGATGTTTCGGTGTCATTGATCCATTCAACCAACTGGTCGTGATCCATCTCGGGCTTCAACGCTTTGACGACTTCATACGGCGCGATGGCAAACTCGTCGTAAGCGTCACGGGCCAACATTGTTTCTTCGTCGGCCAAGTAGTTGTGATAGAACCGCAATCGGGCCAGTGGATCATCTTCGATTTCGGTGATGCGGCCGATGTATTTTTCGGCACGCGCCGAGACGGGCAGACACGACCACTGCATGTCCGGCGGGTCGACGCCCGAGAGCATGAATCGTCGGCCCGCTGCGACGTCACCAAAGTAGATCGCTTGGACCTCTTGCCCTTCTTTGACCAAGTCGCCGCCCTTGAGCACGCGATCGATCCGCATCATGACTTCGCCGGAATCTTTGTTGCGATCGGAATCGCCTTGGATCGCCGACGCAAACACGACGGCATCCATCGCAGACATTTCTTGCCGCAAGGTCTGTGAGACGGCGCTGCAGAACGGACAAGCGATCGCTCGGCCGGCGCCGATCAAGAGCGTGATTGAGGCTGCCGCAACAAACAGGGTCAGCGGAGTCAAACGAGAACGCATTGAAAGGACTCTTGAGAGGAAATCAGTGGAGATGACTTTATTGTAGAACAATTATCCCAATTGTTCGGTGCCGATCGGGTACCGATTGGCCGACGGGATGCCGACTGTCTGTACGGATGACTCGTTCGGCTTGCTATCGCCCCCGTGTCATTGACGCCTGTTGGTGGCGAGCATCAGCCAGAGCACGCCAAAGCACTGGACGAAAGCGGTGTTGGATGGAAAGTGGTATTGGGTTGGCAGTTCCGGGCTGTGAACGCGATCGGTTTGTTAATGATACGTGGGTTTGGCTGCTCCTGAGAAGTCTTCCTGGCAGGCGATTGGCGAGCTTTGAAGGTTTTCCACCAGAATTCCGGTGCTGAACGACTCAACCGACAGTCAGGAATGTGCCGATAGTGACGGTACATCTGTTTGTAATACCAACCTAGACACGTTTTCCGCCGTTTCGCTTCGGCAGGACACTTGTCGGATGCTTTCGAGGGGGGAAGCAGAAATGCTCCGTCATTTACTGATTGCCGCTGTAATTTCCTGCAGCTGGCTGGCCGTCAGCAGCACGGCTTCGGCCGACCAACGTGCGTACGGTCAAAACTGGGGCGGTGCAGCCGGTTCCCGTGACTGGAACCGCTTTTATCACTACCCCTATGTGTATTACCCACAAAACTTCTGGGGTCAGGACTACTATCGCAGTAGCGACAGTATGTACCATCGATACGTGCCGGAGATGCGAATCCCGGTCTACAACAAAAAGTGGCACAACTACTACCCCAGCAATCGCCGCTACCACTCGGGCCACCACTTCATCTTGGACGTGTTTTAAACGGCGTCTGGGAAGCGGTCCGCTCGGTGCACATGTCACACCCGCTGTTGTGAACACTTACCGGCGACCCGTCCGCACCTGATGTTTGATGACCGATCACGAGAAACGCCCGAAAAAACCCACGCGGTCTTCGAAGGCATCTCGTGAACTGGCCAAACGAATCAGTGCCGCGGGTGCCGCAGTTTGGTTGATCGATGGCGATGGACAGTTAGCCTATTTTTCCGATGCAGTCTCTGACTGGCTGGGGATCGACGCCCAATTGCTGTTGGGCCGAACATCCGTTGCCGGGTCTGCGATTTCGGATGACCCGCTCGATTTTCTAGCGGCCTCGCTGTCTCCGCCGCCCGGGTTAGCGACCCGGGGGACGGCATCGCTGAAGATTGATCCTGCGCCGATCGAAGGAAATTCGCCGGTGCCGATGGACGTTCGCTTTGTCCGCGTGGGTGACGGTCCGCCGCCAACCGATCACATCGCGGCTGAATTCGATTCGGCAACTCATCCACACCGAACAAGTCGTCCGTATCAGGTGTTGGCCATCGGAGGCACTTTCGATGACGCCAAGATCGATGACGAATTGCAAGACGTGGTGGCGCTGCGACAACACCTCGACGCCTGGCGTAAACGCCACTCTGGTCTGGCTGCAATTGCAACCGCCGGATGTTCAGGTGCCGCTCGGCGATTGCAGCATCGATTGAAGGTCGCCGGGTCGACACGAACGCACGTTGCCTTCTTTGGCCCAAACGGTTGCGGTGCCGAATCGATCGCCATGATGGTGCACCATCAATCCTCACCACGCGAACCGATCGTCACGGTCGAGGGTCCGCTGATGGACGCCGAGCTGCTGGATGTCACTTTGGCACCACTGGTCCATCGATTGGCCGAATCGGATCAAGCGAGAGCAACGGCGCTGCTGCGCGGTCTGGACGAAATGCCGGCCGAAGCCCAGCATCGTCTCGTCGACATACTGAAAAATTTCTCGCCTCGATTACGACTGTTGGCACTGTGCGGACAACAACCCAGTGTGTTGCGAGAACCGCTGGACGAAGCCGACAGTGACGAGTCCTATTCCGTGATCACGGATGAGCCACGTGATGGACTGTTGCCCTCGCTGATCGAATACCTGAGCACTTTGTCGGTTCGTATCGCTCCGCTGTCTTCGCGCGTCGAGGACATACCGCTGTTGGCCACCGCGGCGCTGGACGCGCGACGGGCCGCTGGTGAAGGCACCGCCGAGCGATTGAGCCGCGCGGCGCTGGACGCGTTGGTGTTGTATCCCTGGCCAGGAAACGTCGACGAATTGATCGATGCGATCGGGCATGCGGTGCGACATTCACATCAATCTTCGATCGCGGTCGAACAGTTACCGCTTGTCATTCGTTCGTTTCGAACCGGCGAAGGCATTCCCGATCGTGACGCGGCACTGCGTGTTCCGCTGGACGAAGCGATGCGCCGCTTTGAGTTGCAAATGATCAATGACGCACTCGCCCTGACCCAAGGCAATCGTGCCGAAGCGGCTCGGCGACTGGGAATCAGTCGCGCTCGATTGATACGGCGACTGGCCGACGCCGAGTCCAAGGATGCCGCGACCGACCAGGCGGACGAATGAACACACAAGCGACTTTGTTCAATCGCCAACCCGTTCGCCAATGGCACGTGTACGAATCGTCGGATCGTTGGATTCGTTTTGTAAGGCGATTCGCACCTGAGTTCGTGACCGGCGAGGATCACGTTTCGATCAAGGCGATGGGTCCGATCACGGCCGATCTACATCGAAGAATCAAGCAGTCGAGCGTCGATTCAGCGGCACAGCGAATCGTGTTGTGGCATGTCCACCGCGACAATGCCCCCCATGCCGCCGCGGCGATCGCCCAGTCGCGTGTCTTGCGATCGGCGGACGTCCATGTCGCTGCCATCGGTGACCTCTCAACCGCCGGTCAGATGGCTTTGTCAGAATTAGGTGTCAACGTGCTCATCCGTCGTCCGGAGCAATTGCCGATGCTGCGCAAGATGGTTCGGCTTCACTATGCGGTCCGAAAGTAATCCGCCGGACGTCGCCGGCAGCAGGATTCATCGATCGATCGGAAATACGCAAACCAGCCTCGGCACCGATAATTGCCGCTTTCGCAGCCGAATCCGAATCGAGACCACTTCGCATTGACCGTGTCAGTCGTCAGCATAGGGATTGTTTCGACATCGCGGATGATGACCTGATCCATCCGGTTCGTTTCACAAGCTTTGATGACTCGATAGGATTCTGAAATCCTGATCGGGCCTTGTGAAACCGATGACGCTGATCGATCGCCACCCTCGTTCCAAGTCCGACTTGCCGAACCGTTATGAGCACGCTGACCACCGATACCGTCCGAAACGCCATCGCCGACTATCCCGATCCCGAAACCGGTCGGCCGATCGACAAGATGGGACAGATCTCGGATATCCAAGTCGATGGTTCTCGCGCCCAGGTCACGATCGCCCTGTCGTCGCATTCCGCGGCGATCACCGACGATGTCCAAGATGCACTGCAGGCCAAAATTGTTGCCGCGGCGCCGGGAACGGAAGTCGATTTCAAGTTCGTCACGCATCCACGTCCGCCTGCCCGCTTGGGACAAAGCGGCATGCGTGTCAAAAGCGTGATTGCCGTGGGCAGTGGCAAAGGCGGCGTCGGAAAGAGCACCGTGGCCGCATCGATCGCGCTAACACTGCGGCGGTTGGGGTCGAAAGTGGGCCTGATGGATGCCGACGTGTACGGTCCCAGCATTCCGCATTTGCTCGGACTCTCGGGGCGTCCATCGATCACCGCGGATAAAAAGATTGAACCGATCCAACTGCCCGCTGTTGGCGATGGCATCTCGGCAATGCCCGTCATGTCGATGGGATTCCTGGTCGAACCGGATCAAGCGGTGATCTGGCGCGGACCGATGTTGCACGGATCAATCAACCAATTCTTGAACGACACGCAGTGGGGCGAACTGGACTACCTAATCATCGACATGCCGCCGGGCACGGGCGACGTCGCTCTGACCCTGTCCCAGGCGATCCCGTTGGCCGGCAGCGTCGTCGTGTGCACGCCGCAAGAAGTCGCGCTGCTGGACGCGATCAAGGCGATCAGCATGTTTCGCAAGGTGAACATTCCGATCTTGGGCATGGTCGAAAACATGAGCGGTTTCACTTGCCCGGATTGCGGCAAGACTTATGACATTTTCGGACGTGGTGGCGCTCGCGAGAAAGCCGAAGAAGTCGGCGTGGCGTTCCTGGGCGGACTGCCGATCGACATCACACTGCGAACGGCCGGTGACGCAGGCCGCTTGGCCGATGTCATTGACAACGACGAACGGGCGAGAAAGCCGCTCGAAGCGGTCACGAAGGCCCTGGTGAGGACGCTGGCGGCAAAATCCGCGAAAGAACCGCCGAAACCCAGCCTGCCGACGCTGTAAACGTAAGATTCCCGCCGGCAAAGACCGTCCCAACCCAGGGGATGCAGAATCTGGCGAAGACTAGAAAGCTTGGCAGTTTAGGGAAAATAAAAACCACGTCAAAGCAATGCTCTGACGTGGTTTCCTGGTTGTCTGGCAGGCGATTACCGCTGAATCAGCGAATAACGCTTGCTGGAAGGCACTAGCGGCGCTTTTTAGCGGCTTTTTTCTTCGTAGCACGCTTTTTAGTGGCTTTCTTCTTAGTAGCCTTCTTTTTGGTAGCGCGCTTCTTAGTAGCCTTCTTCTTGGTGGCTTTCTTCTTAGCAGCCTTCTTTTTAGTCGAACGCTTCTTAGTAGCCTTCTTCTTGGTTGCGCGCTTCTTAGTTGCGCGTTTCTTGGTTGCACGCTTCTTAGTTGCGCGCTTCTTCGTTGCCTTCTTCTTCGCTTTCTTTTTAGCCACGTTCTTCCTCCGCGAGAAAGTAAACATTGGCGAGTCCTTGTGACTTAACAAGCAGAGTTCTTAAGAAAACACCGCTGCGAACATGACTGTTCGCATCGTTGTGTTCCTAAAAACGTTACTAGGTAAGCCACCGGCCACGGCCCGCCAAACGTCATTGGTGAGTGAATCTCAAAGTGCGTTGATGTCCAACATCGTACGCATTCATCCTTTCACTCGTTTAGAAACTGCGCGTAACTTTACGCGCTTCCGCAGATTCCGCAACATCTTTTTGCAAAAAAAGTGCTTGCAAAGAAAAGTTTTTTTGATACGTGCAACCTTGTTTTCATCGAACAACAGTCAACGATCATTCAAAAAACAAAGATGAACGCGCAACAAAACTGCGTAAACAACGAGATAGAAACGTTGTTCGCACGGCTTCGCGCGAAACGTTGTTGATTCAATGACGTGTTCATCGGCGCCGAGGTGCCAAACACAAAAAATTTTGGTTTCAATGAGCGTATGCGCACATTGAAACCGCTTCGCGCGTCCGTTTTGTGTGTCGATGCGCGTCACGCGCTGTTTCACATCGCGATGAATAACTTAACGCGGCGCTGCACCGACGCGGCGAAGTTACGCCGGTGCGTTTGGACATTCAGTTGCACTGTCTTGCTTGTTTGATTGTCTTGCTTGCTGTCCTGTCTTGCTTGTCGCCAAGCTCACTTGGTTGGATCGCCGTTGGGTGTGATTCACACCGACCGTGCTTTGTTTCGGTCCACTGCTTTTCGGCGCAAACTCGCAACCGCGATCGCCTTTCACACAGGCAGTGCTATTTGCCACCCTACCGCCATCCACTACCGGTGTGCTGCAACATTTGAAAGTTGGAAACGGCAAGCGAGAGGAACAAAATGCCCAAGAATACGTTGTGACTCTGGAACCCGTACGCCGCCATCGCGCCGGCGGCAATCAGGCTGATCCAAAGCGATTGATTCGCGTCTCCGCCGCCCATCATCACCAACGACCGAGCGATCCGTCCGCCGTCGAGAGGCCATACCGGAATCAGGTTCAACAGGGCCCATAGCACCGACGGATAAATGTAGAACGAAACCATCGACAACAACCCCGCGCTGTCGATCGGGTCACCATCCAACACGCCGGGGATGCGATCCAAGCCGGCCGGGAATTGGCGAAAAATCAGCACTTGATAGCCGGCCATTTTGACCAGCGCGACGACCAGTGCGGCCGACGCGAGTTGCGCCGCCGGCCCGGCCAGGGCGATCATCAAATCCGCGCGTTGACCCATGCGACCGATCGATCGACCCGGCATCGAAGTGCTGCTGGGAATCGCAAGACCGCCGAAGTGGTACAGGACGATCGACGAGTGAATCCCGTAGGCACGAAAAGCAAACGCGTGACCTAATTCGTGGATCAAGATCGACATGAACATGCACAGTCCCCACAGCAACATCAACGGCGCTCGCCCAGGACTGGCGACATTGAGTCCGCGATCAAAACCGTCGACCAAGTTGTACCCAAACACGATCGCGGCCAACCAAAAGGTCCAACTGACGCGGACCGGAAACCCGAAGAAACTAAATCGGATGTCGTAGGGCGATTCTTGCGGTTCTTGAAGAAGCATGTGTGGGTGGATCTTTTCTTGACGATCGTTTCGGTGGTTACCGCAGGCCGTGAGACAGTGCGGTTGTTGGACAACGCGCGGGTGCGTCGATGCGCCGATGCGCTGGTAAGTCGAGTGTCATCGTATGTCGAGTGTCATGGTACGTCGGACCTCACGGTGCTGAGGACGTCGTGGTTGCGTCCGACCGCGTAGCCCGACCGCCCCAGGTAACAACGGCTTAGTCCTTGAGGTTATCGATTAAGAATGCCCACAGATCGGCATACTCGTCGATCCGCTTGCTGGTCGGCGTACCGGCACCGTGTCCGGCGCGTGTTTCGATCCGAATCAATGTCGGGTTATCACAACTCTGCGCCGCCTGCAGTGCCGCAGCGAACTTGAAACTATGGCCGGGAACAACACGATCGTCGCGATCGGCCGTGGTTACCAGCGTCGCCGGGTAACAGGTACCTGATTTTAAGTTGTGCAGTGGCGAGTACGAAAGCAGATTCTCGATTTGATCCGCTTCGTCGCTACTGCCGTACTCGGTCACCCACGCCCAACCGATCGTGAACTTGTGAAACCGCAGCATGTCCATCACGCCCACCGCGGGCAAACAGACGCCGAACAGATCGGGACGCTGGGTCATGACCGCGCCGACCAACAATCCGCCGTTGCTGCCGCCGCGGATTCCCAGCCGACTGGGCCGCGTGTACCCCTTGTCAATCAAATGTTCCGCCGCCGCAATGAAATCGTCGAAAACGTTTTGCTTGTTCAGCCGCATGCCGGCTTCGTGCCATTGTCGGCCGTATTCACCGCCACCTCGAAGGTTTGCCACGGCGTACACGCCACCGGCATCGACCCATGCGGCGCTCGCCGGTGAAAACGAGGGCGTTAGCGAAATGTTAAACCCACCGTAAGCGTACAACAGCGTTCGATTCGTCCCGTCCAGCTTCACATCCTTGCGGCGTGTCACGATGATCGGCACGCGGGTGCCGTCTTTGCTGACACAGAACAATTGCTCGGTTACAAATTCGTCAACATTCAATTCCACTTTGGGTTGCCGCCACAAGGACGCTTTCCCGGTGGACAGATCGACCCGATAGATCGACGTCGGCGTGACGTAGTTGGTAAAGCTAAAGAACGTTTCGGTGGCATCTTGCCGGCCACCGAATCCACCAACGCTGCCGACCCCCGGCAAAGGAAATTCGTCGATCAAGTCGCCATCGATTGCGTGCCGCGTCACCTTGCTGTGTGCGTCATGCAATGCGACGACGTAAAACGTCTGGTCGAACAGGCTGACCGATTCGATCACGTCCTCTGCTTCGGCAATGACCGTTTGCCAGCGGTCGCGATCCGGATTGTCCACATCGACCGCGATCAACCTGCGACGGGGCGCGTCGTTGTCGGTGACGAAGTAGAGCGTCGAATCGATCGATCCGATCCATTCGTATTCCGCATCGAAACCGGTGATCAATGGTTTGACCTGGGCGTCTTCGTTTCGCAGGTCTTTGATAAAGATTTGGGACTTCGGTTCGCTGCCCTTCCAATTGTGAATGACCAAGTAGCGGCCATCATCGGTGACTTCGGGCGAAAAACCCCATTTCGGTTCATCGTCGCGTTTGAAGATCAGCACATCATCGGCTTGATCGGTTCCCAAGGCGTGAAAGAACAGTTTCTGATTCTCGTTCGTGCCGGTCAGTTCTTCGCCTTCGGCGGGCGCATCGTACCGTGCATAAAAGAAACCACTGGCATCGGGCATCCAAGCGATACCGCTGAACTTGGCCCAGCGGATCACGTCGCTGAGATCTTGGCCGGTTTGGACATCACGAACTTTCCACGTCCGCCAATCACTGCCACCATCGGCGAGCGCGTATGCCAACAGTCTGCCGTCTTTGGTCGCGACACTGCTGGAAAGCGCGACGGTGCCATCTTCGCTAAGCGTGTTCGGATCAATCAGAACGACTCGAGCCGCGTCCAGGTCATCCGCCTTGTACAAGACGCTTTGGTTCTGCAAACCGTCGTTGTGTGTATACAGGTAGGTGTCGCCACGACGGCGTGGCAAACCATATCGTTCGTAGTTCCAAATCTTTTCAAGCCGATCACGCATGCTCGCGCGCTCGGGCAGCGCGTCCAGATAACGGCGCGTCAATTCATTTTGCGCTGCGACCCATGCTGCCGTATCTTCGCTTTCGGTGTCTTCGAGCCAGCGGTAGGGATCCGCGATGCGATGACCGTGGTACTCATCGATCACATCGACTTTCGCGGTGTCGGGATAATTCATTCGGAAAACTTGGGAACGCGGGGTCTGTGATCGTTCGGATTGTTCATTGACAGCATCACTGATGTCTTGTGCCGCGCCATCAGCTGCGACCAAGACTGAGACAATGATGAAAGTGTATAACCTCATTCCAGCAACCTCATTTGTCGGTATCGCGCCGCGGGATTGTTTCGAAATCCTGCCATTGATCTCGGCACGTTCGCGCCGAGCGGTTCGGGGCATCGAGTACTTTGACGGATTGTCGAGTTTGACGTCAAACCACCCGTGTTGGAAAGGGGCACTTGTTGTCCGGGGCCGAACAAACAACGCATGCACGATTGAGCACGATGTTTCATCGGCATCCGCTGATCGCGGTCGCTGCCGCCGCGGCGATCGGGATCTTGCTTGATAAGACTCTTGCCGTGTGTCTTGTTCCTGCCGAAACCTTGACCGGTTTGATGATTTGGGTGGGCGTGTTCGGGGTCGTCGCCTTGGCCGTCTGGAAAATACCGGAACGTCACCGGTGGTTGGTGACCGGTTTGTTGGTGATGCCGATCGCGGCGATCCGTCACCGCGTGGTTGCCGATCAGTACGATCGCGCATCGGTTTTTAGGATCGTGTCAGAGACGCCTGCACCCGCGGTCTTGGAGGGCACCATTGATCGTCCGATCGTCTTGCGGCGTCATCCACTGGCGGATTCGATTAGCCGGACCGATCAGTCACCGTGGCAAACGATGGCCGAAGTACGAATTGATTCCGCCCGTGTGGGCCAACAACAACATCCCTTCGACGGTCGTGCTTTGGTGGTCGTCGAAGGCAGGTTGGGTCCACTGTTACCCGGTGACCGTGTACGCATCTTGGGCTGGGCAAATCGATTCATGGCGCCGACCAATCCGGGTGCCAGCGATTTGCGCGACGTCTATCGCCGGCGCGGCTTACACATTCGTGTCAACGTCGACTCGGTCGATCAAATCATTCGGCTCAATCAGAACCCGGATACGTCGATGTGGAACCCGGCCTTGGCCTTGTATCGTCCCATCGCCGCGGTGGCCCGTCGCAGTCGCGACATCTTGCTGCGCCATACCGATGCCAACAGCGGCCCATTAGCAGTCGCGCTGGTTATCGGACAACGAGACTTTGTCGATCATCGAACACGAGATGCGTTGTTGGTCACCGGTACTGCGCACTTGTTGTCAGTCAGCGGGTTGCACTTGGCGATCATCGTCATCTTGGCAAGCGTCACGGCGACGCTGCTGCGTCTGCCTGTGTTTCCGCGAATCGTTTGGGTGTTGTTGGTCTGCGTGCTTTACACGGCAATCACGGGAGGCCGACCGCCGGTGATGCGTGCGTGCATCCTGGTGGTCGCCCTTTTATTTTCTCTGTTGATTCGTCGTCCCAGTCAGCCGCTGAATTCGCTGGCCTTGGCCGCCATCGTGTTGTTGCTATTCAATCCCGAGTTGCTGTTCAGTATCGGCGTTCAACTTTCGTTCTTGGCCGTGACGACGTTGTTACTGTGCGGACGGCGCGAATCGGGAACGACAGCCCAGCGCGCCTCCGAACAAGAAAAACGGCTGGATGAATTGGTCCAAGAAGCGAGACCGGTTTGGTCTGGCGCATTGCGGATCGCCGCGCATGGCACCGGTCAAATGATTTGGTTCAGTGGGTGCGTGACCGCGATCTCGTTGCCGCTGGTATGGATGCAATTTCATGTCGTCTCGCCGATCAGCGTCGTGACCAACGTCGTGTTATGGCCGCTGCTGTTCGTGTCACTCGCGGCGGGCGTGGCAACCGTTTTGTTCGGATGGATGTACGATCCATTGGCCGTTGTGCCCGGTTGGATCTGTCACGTCAGTGTGTTGGGCATGCGCAAGGTTATCGAGACGGCGACGTCCATCACCTGGGGGCACTTTTGGTTGCCTTCACCGCCGGCGGCTTGGGTCGTGACGTTCTATGTGATCCTGTTAGCACTGTTGTGGTGGCGACCGCAGAAGTCCGGACGCAAATGGCGGTTCGCATGGATCGCGTCTTGGTTGCTGGTCGCCGTGCTAGTTGCAACTCGGCCGAGCCCATTGCCCGACGGAGTGGTCGAAGCCACCTTTGTCGATGTCGGCCACGGCACATCGGTCGTGTTGCGGTTAGATGAAAACGACGTTTGGCTTTATGATTGCGGCCGACTTGGAAATGACACCGGCAGCAGTCGTGATATCGATGCGACACTTTGGTCGATGGGGGTGACACGACTCAGTGGTATCGTGTTGTCACATGCCGATGCGGACCACTACAACGCGCTGCCCGGCGTCGTGCGGCGGTTCGGTGTCGATCGCGTGATCACGCCACCGGGAATGCTGAACGAAGCGGAATCGGCATTACGTGACGCGCGGCTCGCGATCATCAAAGAGCGAATTGCGGTAAACGAAGTCTCCGCCGGTGACGTGATCACATCAGGCTTGTGGCCCATGTCGGTCATGCATCCGCCGCCGCAGCGAGTCGAAGGCAACGACAACGCGAACAGTTTGGTTTTACGCATCGATCACGGCGGCAAGTCCTTGATTTTGCCTGGCGATCTGGAACCGCCGGGCACCGAGGCTCTGATTCGGCAAGATCGCCCACCACCCGGTGGCGTCTTGATGGCACCGCATCACGGCAGTCTTCGGATGGATGCCGCATCCGTTCTGCAGTGGGCTCGACCGCGCGAAACCATTGTTAGCGGTGGTCGACGCGCCAAACGCCCAGAAGTGCGCCAGATGCTTTCGGCGGCAGGATCAGGAGTCCACGTCACGGCAAATCAGGGGGCAATTCGAATCCGAATCGATGCATCCGGCATGATCGACACGAAAAGTTGGAAAGAAACACCGTGGTCGGCCCGTTGATTCTGGCCACCAGCCTTAGCCAAGCGGGCTCATCGAGTTAGGATAGATCACAGCTTGCTCGTTGACGCATCGCATCCCTCCGTCCACTCGTCATCCTGCCACCTTCATGCTAACCATCCTTCGCGGGATTTCGATCACGTGTTTCTTTGCCAGCTATCTGGTTGTGCTGGTGCTGGAATTGCTGCGAATATGGGGCCGCGTCCCCGGTCGCGGACTCGCGGTGATTGGGATGATGTCGATCGGCCTGTTCACCCACGTGACGTACCTGGCCCTGCGAGCAACGACGGGAGAAGCGGCAGCCGACACCGGGCTGTTGGCAACCTGGACCGATTGGTCGTTGCTGGTATCGCTGGGACTGGCCGTTTGCTTTTTGATTTATTACCTGCAGCGACCCGACACGATCGTCAGTTTTTTCTTCTTGCCGATGATTCTGGCGCTGATCGGATTGGCTGTCGCGGTTAGTGACATGCAGCCGTTCACTCGCACCGAAGCGGTCGGAATCTGGCGAAGCATTCACGGCTTGGGAATGGGTATTGGCACCGGTGCCGTGTTGGTCGGATTTTTAGCGGGCGTCATGTATCTGATCAAATCGTCGTTGTTAAAACGAAAGCGAGCCGGATCGGCGCTTCGTTTGCCGACGCTCGAATCGCTGGGCCGGCTGAACCGACGCTGCCTTTTGATCAGCACCTCGGCTGTCGCGATCGGCCTGATTGCCGGGGTCGTGATGAATCTGAATCGCTGGGGACAAGTCGGTTGGACCGACACCGGCGTACTGCTGAGCGGTGCATTGTTGATTTGGTTGTTGTTGGCGACCGCGGTGGAGTTCTTTTACGCACCCGAGAGCAGCGGACGTAAAGCGGTGTATTTGACGCTTGCGAGTCTCGGTTTTTTGATTTTGGCCATGATCGGTTTGCTTAGTTCTTCGCATGGACAAGCGGAGAAAGAAGTCTCGATGCAACCGGCCACCGAAGTATCCTCGCTCGATCCGACGTCATGAAATTGCAGATGATCGGCTGCAGTCACCATGACACGGCCGTTGAGTTCCGAGAACGACTATCGTTCACCGCCGACCAGGTCAGTGAGACGCTGAGCGCGTTTCGCGCGGAGTTTCCGTCGGCAGAACTGGTTTTACTGAGTACCTGTAACCGCGTCGAACTTTACGCGTCTTGCAACGACGAGACGGATTTGGACGCGCACGACGTCGCCAGCTTTTTGGCCGAGCGACAAGAATTGGCGGCCGACGACGTCATCGCTCAGATGATTTATCGATCCGGTGACGAAGCGGTCAAGCATTTGTTTACCGTTGCTGCCAGTCTGAACAGCATGGTCGTCGGCGAGGCGCAAATTTTGTCGCAAGTCAAACAAGCATACGAACTCGCGTGCCAAAACGGCTCGGCTGGCCCCCTGACCCATGTTTTGTTCCAAGCCGCCAACCGTACCGCCAAACGCGTTCAGACCGAAACAAAAATTCATCGCCGTCGTGTTAGCGTCCCCAGCGTTGCGGTCGGCGAAATCGTCCCGGAGGTCTTCGATTCGCTAAAAAACAAGCGAGTGGTGCTATGCGGTGCCGGTGAGATGGGCGAGGAAACGCTGCGTTATCTGGTCCAAGCCGGCGCGAAAGATATTTGCGTGTTGAACCGGAGTCCGACGAGAGCGGAAACGCTTGCGGATGAGTTTGGGGCTCGATTCGATTCCTGGGACAAGCTGCACGAATATGTGGTTCAAGCCGACTTGTTGATCGGAACGACTTCGTCGCCCGAGCCGATTTTGTCGGCCACCGACTTTCAATCGCTTCACAACAAACGCCAGGGCCGGGTGCTTTTGATTCTCGACTTGGCCGTGCCACGCGATTTCGACCCGACGATCGGCCAATCATCCAACGTGTATCTGTACCAAATCGACGATCTGCAAGCCGTCTGTGATCGCAACCGCGAAAAACGACAGAAGGAATGGCCAAAAGCCGAACAAATCATCATCGAAGAAACGCAGCGGTTCATGCAAGACTTGAATCACCGCGCGACCGGACCGGTCGTCAGAAGGCTGCGCGACCAAGCCCAAGAACTCAAGCGTGATGAGTTACAGCGTTTGATCGCCAAGCTGGAACAAGCCGAGGTCGATCCAAGCATTACCGGCGAGATCGAAAAATCGTTCGATCGCTTGATCAACAAGCTGCTGCATCCGCCCTTGGCTTCACTGCGAGACGACGCGGCCGAAGGTCACTCGCGTGGGTTACTCGAGGCGATTCGCCACATGTTCAACTTGGGCGACGAATAATCCGGCAGGTCAATTAAGCCGGCAAATCGGATTTACTGATCCGGCAAACCGGATCTACTAAGTTGGCACGCTGGAAATGAGATGCCAAGGGGGAACGGGATCGGCATGTCGACTTAACGTCGACGCGGAGCAATGGATCAACCCCACTCCTCTTCTTCTTCCTCTTCGTCGTCTTCATCATCCCAATCTTCGTCTTCCTCGTCGTCGTCGTCCCATTCGTCGTCGTCCAGGTCGTCTTCATCTTCCTCATCTAGTTCTTCGTCGTCGACCTCTTCCCAGTCGTCGTCGTCGTCCAGATCTTCTTCTTCATCGTCGTCGTCGTCGTCCAGGTCATCATCTTCGGCCCAGTCGTCGTCGTCTTCGTCCATGTCGTCGATGTCTTCATCGTCGTCATTGTCGCCGTACAGATCATCCTCCTCGTCCTCGATGACCGCGTGCGGATCGTCAACGCGGTCAGACGCTGGCGCGCCGACTTGGTTGATCGCATCGGGATCGGTGATAACGATCGGCTGCAGTTCAAGATCAGTTTCGGACAAAGCCGAGTTAGCTTCGGACAAAACCGGCGCGACTACGGTGCTCACGACAGGCTCCTTCGGGGATGTCGTTGAATCTGTGGACGATGATTTAGCATCGAGTGAAATACTATCCGGGGATTGATCATTCGTTGATGGATCGGCGTTAGCTTCATCCCTGGACGAATCCTCTTGTAACGCCTGCCAGTGGATCGGCGGCAAAGCGTTGACATTCGGTAATCCAAAGAGTTGTAAAAAACGTTTGGTGGTGCCGTAAAGATAGGGACGCCCAAGTTCTTCGCTACGCCCCGCAATTCGAATCAAGTCTCTTTCCATCAATTGCCGCAGTAACTCACCGCATGCGACCCCCCGGACCGCTTCGATGTCGGCCCGCGACACGGTCTGGCGATAGGCCACCACGGCGAGCGTTTCCATCATCGGCGAGGATAGTCGAACCATCGGTGGCAGGTGCCCCAATCGGGCAAGCCATGGTGCCAGCGCCGGCCGCGTTAGCATCCGGTATCCTCCCGCAACCAATTCGATTCGCAGCGCTCTTCCCAGCTTGTCGTAGATTTGATTCAAATCGCGGACAAGTGTACGAGCCTCAGTACCGTCCGCCAAGTGCGCCAACTGGGCGAGTTTTCGCGTGGTGACCGGTGTCTTGGAAACCAACAATACGGCTTCGACACGTTGGCGTTTGACCAGCGGGTCATCCTCGACCATCGAATCATGATCAATCGTCCCATTTTCGCCGGCCGATGTGGATGCCGCGCTGGATTGGAACGTGACTTGATACGGCCTTTTTAGCGTGCCGGCAGCCGACAGCGTGATTCTCTGGCCCCAACTTGTCGCACCGCCGCGTAATGACAATCCGTACAGATTGCCCGGCGACATCGCGTCAGTGGAGGACCAATGTTGGTTCATGGCGTACATTAGGTGGGTAGGGGGCCGGGTGAGGTTAACAGATCACGTCGGCTTGATCTCGGTCATCCGGTCTGTTGATTGGCCCGTGATACTTTGGCCCGTCTTGGTAGGGTCCGATTCGTTTCGGCTCGTCTTGTCTCGACTTCATCGTTTTCACTTCGCGGCTCGCCCTTCAACGACCCGTCCTTTGAACGCGCAACATCGCTCAACGAACTGATTGTGTCCACCTCGGTTTCTACTTCTCAATCCGATCCATCGTCCCGGACAGCCCGAGGCAGGTCGTCTCGGGGAAATCGGATGCCGGTTTGGATGGTCGTGGCGATCGCCTTGGCGATATCGGCTGTCGCATTTCTGATCGTTCGGACGCAAGGATACGTCGAAGGCCAAGAGTTTTCGCCCACGCATTTTCAGGCGCGTGATTTTCATTTTTATGAAATCCCGCTGCTGCACGTCCAAATGACCCCGATCCGTCGCAGCAGTTCCACGCCCGCTGTGGCAACGTACGTGCGACAAAATGCGCTAATCAAACCCGTGCCGACCGGGGCCCCCGATCAGTGGCATCTGGTTCATCTCTCGCGAGGTTATTCAGACGAGGTCCCCGCCGATGCTGAAATGCTGATCAACCAAATGAACCTCAAAACAGACGGCAAGCCCTACTGGCGATCCTGGAGCACCGAACGTCCCGAACACGCGAAACGATTTTGGCCGGTCATCCAGCGGTTGGCCCAGCGCGAACTTTACGTGCTAATGCCACGTCTGTTCGAAATCGCCCAGCAAGCCGGTACGCCACAGCAGCTTGCCTTGGAAATCGAAGCCGATCTGAGGCAAAACTACGTCGAAATGATCCGAGACATGCGGGCGGCCGGTCGCGACGATCTGGCCGAACAGTTGTACGCCGAGGCTCAAGCGGATTACCCCGACGATCAAAAATTCAATTCGTTGCTCGATCCGTCCGCCGAACCGTGATTTATCTCGATAATAATGCGACCACCGCGATCGACCCCGATGTCGCGGATGTCATCGCGACCGTGTACCGCCAAGGCCCCGCAAACGCCTCCAGCCAGCATGCCGCGGGACGTTCCGCGGCCGCATTGATGGAACAGTCGCTCGAGACCATTGCCGGTGCACTGGGCACAGATTTTTCGGTTCCCGGTGGACCGCGTTTGATTTTCACCAGCGGTGGCACCGAATCCAACCACCTGGCCGTCTCGGGGATTCAACATCCCGATCGCGGTCGATGCGAAGGCCCGATCGTACTGAGCAAGATCGAACACCCCAGCGTGTTGGCCACGGCCGAGTCGTTATCCACGGCCGGTCGACCCGTTCGCTGGATACCCGTCGACCGTCACGGCACGGTGCTGACCGAAACGTTGCCGCAGTTGATTTCGGGTGAATCGACCGACGACGGCTTCGGCAAAGCCGGACTGGTCAGCCTAATGTCGGCCAACAACGAAACCGGCGTGATCCAGCCGATCGAACAAGTCGCCCGCTTGTGTCGCGAACAGAACGTTCCGCTGCACGTCGACGCGACTCAATCGATCGGCAAAGTCCCCGTGCGACTGGACGAATTGGGCTGCAGCGCGATCACGTTTACCGCTCACAAGTTGCACGGGCCGGTCGGCGTCGGTGCACTTTGGTTGGCCGCAGGCGTCAAATTGTCGCCCACGATGCACGGCGGACAACAACAACTCGAATCACGCCCGGGCACCGAGCCGGTCGCATTGATTGCCGGCATGGCCGAAGCAATCCGCATCGCCACCGACAACTTGGCGGGCCATGCAGACCTGATGCGCATGCTTCGCGATCGCTTGGAACAATCGATACAGAGCCAACACGATTCAGTCGTGATCCACGGTCAAGACGCCCTGCGATTACCCAATACGTCGTTCATTTCGTTTCTCGGCGCCGATCGCCAGTCGATGCTAATGGCGACGGACATGGACGGAATCGCGTGCAGCAGTGGTGCCGCTTGCAGCAGCGGCAGCAGCCCGCCCAGTCACGTGCTGCAAGCGATGGGCTGCGACCGAGCCGAAGTCGCCTCGGCACTGCGGTTCGGAGTCTCGCGTTTTTCCACATTGGAAGAAATAGATATCGCATCAGAACGTATCTCGTTGATATATAAACGTTTACGTCAGAAATAGCATGTGGAAAACTATCGAGAATACACTCGACTTTTCCACAAGATCCCCTATACTTCGCATCCGTTGTCGTCGATCGAGTCATCTTTGGGGCACCCATTCGAGCCGACCCATTCGAGCCGACTTTGTCCGTCCGTTAATTTCCGCCCCGCATGCGTGAACCGTCGGATCGGTTCTGCGACCGACATCACTGATCATGAGCACGCTTTTAGATCATCCGATTGTCGATGAAGCCGTCACGACCTTTCCATTGGAACGGCCGACGCTGAGAGTTCGTCGTCGCGATCCGCATCGATTCGAAACGCTGCTGCCTTATTTCATTTGCGGCGATGAAAACCGACTGGTCTCGTTCGTTGGTCGCAGCGAATCCACCGTGTTTGAAATGGGCAACCCGGTTCTATTGACCGGACCCAGCGGTGTCGGAAAATCTTGTGTGGCCATGCATTTAGCGGCGAAACAAGCCATTGCGATGGGCATTGCCGGCGAAGTGGGCGGCGTGCTTTATTTGCCGGCGATCGATTTCGCGCGAAAGTACGCCGAAGCGGTTGGCGCAGACGATCTGCCGCCACTACGCAACGAACTGGACGAAGCACCGATCCTTGTGATCGATGATCTGAGTCTTATCTCGGACAAATCAGCCGCTCAAGACGAACTGGCGTCCCGCCTTGAATCGCGTACCATTGCGAACAAACCCACAATTCTGACTTGTCGGCGATTGCCTTCGGAAATTCGCTCGATGCGTCCTCTGTTGGTCAGCCGATGCTTGCCAGGTTTGACGATCCCCATCCGACCTCCGGGGCCACAAGCTCGCCGTTTGTTACTCCGCGAGCTTTCCATTTATCGTTCGGTGCAGCTCAGCGATGAACTGCTGGACATGCTGTCGATCGGGCTCGATCCGAACTTGACCGTCCGATCGCTGGACGCGGCCATCAAGGAAACGGACCTTTGGTCTCGCATGAATGAAACGCCGCCCACTGCCGCGGCGATCACGTCCGTTATTGATACGGTGGGTCGTGCGGGTGAAGTATCGCTGCAAAAGATCACCGCAGCTGTCGCGAAACGCTTTCGCCAAAAAGCATCCGATCTTCGCAGCAGTTCTCGCAAACAGCAGATCGTTCGTGCCCGATCGCTCGCGATGTTCTTGGCCCGCCGATTGACCTCCAAGAGTCTGCATCAGATCGGTGACCATTTCGGCGGTCGTGATCACTCGACCGTTTTGCACGCGATTCGCAAGACCGAATCATTGATCGATGACGACATGGACCTACGCGCCGCTGCGGCCGAAGTGACCGAAAACATCACGACCGCGTAAGCGTACCCATGCAGTCGGCAAGCATCGGCATGCACCCCACGCAACTCGCGTCGGTGCTTATCTTGTTCGTTAGCTTTGTGACTTTCCTCGCGGATGCTACGATCCCTATCACCGCGCCGATTCGATGCGTGCTGTATCGATGAACTTGGCGTCAGCTCGCGAAGTCTGAAATCTGAGGCCGAGATCGAGTATCTCAATGGAGCAATTTTCCGGGCTGTCGTCAGGAAAATGTGAACTTTTTTGTCGTGGATAACTTGTCTTTGCCCTGTCACGGTTCCGTGTGCGTCTCAAGGCCAGTCTGTGACACGTTGCGAGGCGGTGTTGCCCACTGTCAAAGAATGTCTCATTCGCCAACCAACGACACACCAAACCTGAACAGGTTTTCCACGGCACTTCAGAACTCGCAAGTCGTTCGCTTATAACGAGTTGCTGATCGAACATCGGGGTTTGTGACACTTTCGGTTCGGACATTACGATGACGACGGTAAATAACTATTACTTATCTATTCAAAGTCCAACGCTTCCCCTGCCGCTGGCTGCCATCGGGACATAGCAAACGAGTAATTCGCCCTGTACAACATGCAGGACTTCAATTCATCACTGCTGACTGAAACAAATTCTCTATGAAGATCACCTGCCAACGTGAAGCACTGACGGGCGCATTCGGATTGGCTGCCAGCATCGCGCCGACTCGATCGCCCAAAGAGATTCTGCAAAACGTCAAGCTGACAGCAGCCGGCGGACGCATCACCCTGACCGCAACCGACATGGAAGTGGGGATTCGTTTGGAACTCGAGGAAGGTGTCGAGATCGAATCCGAAGGCACCGCCCTGTTGCCGGTCCAGCGAACGATGGCCATTCTGCGCGAAAGCAATGATGAAACACTTACCATCGAGACCAACGACTCTGGAATCCTGGTCAGCGGCAGCCGCAGTAAATTCAAACTGCCCGGCAGCAACCCGGACGAGTTTCCCTCCGTTAGCAGTTTCGATGAGGACAAATACCACACCATTCCCACACGTTTGCTTCGTGGCATGGTCAAACGCACCGTCTTTGCCACCGACGCCGAAAGCAGTCGCTACGCACTCGGCGGAGTCTTGTTGGAATTAGAAGGCAACAGCGTCATCGCGGTCGGTACCGATGGACGCCGACTGGCACGCATGCAAGGCGAAGGGGAAGCGGTCGGCGGCCACCAGACCACCGGATCAAGCACAATCGTACCCACGCGTGCGATCCAGCTGATGGAACGAGCACTGAACGATCAAGACGAAACGGTCGACGTTGCCGCTCGTAACAACGACCTGTTGTTGCGGACGCCTCGTGCGGTGATCTATTCACGATTGGTCGAAGGTCGCTATCCGAATTGGCGACAGGTCATTCCCAGCCGCGAGAACGCGGTGCAACTGGACATGACGGTCGGTCCTTTGTTCGCCGCGCTGCGTCAGGCAGCCATCGTGACGGACCACGAAAGCCGAGGAATCGATTTTACCTTTGCCGACGGCACACTGAAGATGGAAGCAAGCACCGCCGAGATCGGTGAATCGCAAGTCGAACTGCCCATCGCCTACGACGGTGAACCGATCACCTTGACCGTCGATCACCGGTACGTCGCCGATTTCTGTAAAGTGCTGGATAACGAAATGAATTTCATCATGGAAATCGAATCGTCATCCTCACCGGCCGTCTTTAACACCGATGACGGTTACAGCTATGTGATCATGCCGATGGCCCGCGACCGCTAGCCAACGCGATCTGATTTCAGCGAGATCTGTCAGTGCGATTGAAATTCAACGCAATGGCTTCGTCGGCATATCGATTGATCATCCGGGACTAACGATCGGGTGATTCCCGTTCAACGATCATGACGTTGGACGACAGGTCTTCGACAAGCCGTTCTTCCAGTCCGTGTGTTTCCGAACGCGCATCGCTGATCGATTCCGGTGGCGTGCCCTTGGGCAATTGACCCACATGGCACACGGGTGAACCGGGACTGATCGCAGGCAGCGTGGTCATGCCAATGATCACACCGTCAAATGGGGCTCGCAGGACCGCTTGTTCGCGTCCCATCAAATCAGTGTTGGTTGCCAGCGGCTGATCCTGTTCGACGGCTTGACCGGGGTGAACGTGAAATTGAAGGAAGCCGCCTTTGTCGGCGCGCACCCATTTGGCTCGCTCGATCACAACCTGTTTTTCCGGTTTTACGGCGTCACCGTCGATCATGTCGAACGACCGCAGGATGTTCTTGATGCCACGAACCGCCGTGGCCACGATCGCGGGTTCAACTTTCCATACTTCACCGCCCTCCAGGACGATCGTCGGACATCCGACTTTGCAGGCCTCACGACGCAGTGCTCCTTCGGGACCGCTTGAGTTCAAAATCACTTCGGTCCCGAACGTCTTGGCCATATTGCGAGTGGTCTTGTGCAACATGTCGGCTCGAATGTTGGGATAGTTGGTTCTCCGCACTGACGCAGTGTGCAAGTCGATTCCAAAATCACAACGCGAAACGATTTCGGTGAAGATGAAGTGCGCGATCCGCCCCGCCAAACTGCCGTTGGGTGATCCGGGAAACGATCGATTCAGGTCTCGGCGGTCGGGAAGATAGCGACTGTGGTTGTTGAACCCTAATAAGTTCAAGATCGGCACAAGAATCAACGCACCACGGCGTAGCTCGACCGCTTCGTCGCAAATCAAACTGCGAATCGCGCCGGTGCCATTCAATTCGTCGCCGTGCAGCGCGGCGGTGATGAATCCGGTCGGACCATCCTCTTCGGCTCGCAAAATACGAATCGGGATTTGCAGCGAAATACTGCTGTAGCTTTCGCTGATCGGTAACGTCACATCCGTTGTGGAACCGGGTGGGATGTGAGTTCCCATCCAAGAATCGATCGATACTTTTTGAAAATCAGACGACATAGGTTCTTAGGGTGTTGGATCAGCGGCGTGTGAATCCGGCACGCTGGAATGGATTTCGGTTGATAGCTGTTTGACCTTCGGACGGCGTTTGCGTCGCGTTTTTTCGGGCACCATGCTGCGCATCGCTTCAAGTTTTCCAAAGCAAAGTAGCCGGTCGCCCGGTTCAAGTGTCCGTTTCAGTCGAGGATTCGGGATCACGCTGGTGTCGCGGTAAAGGGTCAAGACGTTGATGTCCAGTTCGGGAAGACCCGAATCATCGATCGTCTTGCCGATGAAATCGGACCCATCGGGAATATGAATTTCCGTCACACCGTACCCGCGGCTGACCGTCAATCGTTGACGCAGATCGATTTCTGGGAAATCAACTTGGGCGGCGATGTAGTCGACAATGGCACCGGCAATGTCCAGCTGCGTGCACGTCTCGATCCCTTCGAGTCCAGGGGACGAGTTGACTTCCATCACCTGCGGTCCGTCGTTGCCTTCGAGCATATCCACACCGGCAACGCGCAGCCCCATGATTTGTGCCGAACGGACAGCGGTCTCACAATATTTTTCGTCCAGGATGACACGTTCGGTGGTTCCACCGCGATGGACGTTACTGCGAAATTCGTCACCCTGGGCGACGCGCCGCATCGCCGCTACGACGCGGTCACCGACGACAAACGCACGAATGTCGCGCCCCTTACTTTCGGCGACAAACTTTTGAACCAGCACGTTTTGCCGCGTGCTCTGCAACGTTTCGATGATTGCCTCGGCCGTTTTCACTGACTCGGCCAAGATAACGCCGACGCCTTGGGTGCCCTCGAGCAGTTTGATGATGATGGGTGTTCCGCCGACTCGCTCGATGGCCGGCAAGACGTCCTTTTTCTCTCGCACAAACGTCGTTTGCGGAATACCGATTTGATGTCGGCTAAGAATTTGTAAACAGCGAAGCTTGTCGCGAGAATTAGCGATCCCGGCGGACGAATTCGCGGTAAAGACGTCCATCTGTTCGAATTGACGGACGACCGCGGTTCCAAAGTAGGTAATCGACGAACCGATTCGTGGCAAAATCGCGTCGTAATGGCTCAACTGTTTTGATCGAAAGTACAAGTCCGGCTCGCCCTTCTCGAGGTCGATCGAGAAGCGGAGCGTATCGAGCACTTTGATCTTGTGACCTCGCTTCAGAGCGGCTTCACGTAGTCGCTGCGTGCTATAACATTGTTGGCTACGTGAAAGGATCGCGAGTTTCATAATGGTCTCGGCGGGTAATCTTGCTCGGAAGTAGCGAGAAGTAATGAATGGATTAGAAGAAGATTGCCTTTGCAACGGATACGCCGTTACAACGTCTTCTTGTCAGATTTATTAGATTCCGGCGTTTCCTGGCCGGCAGCGGACTCACGTGGTTCCGAATGGTTTAGTTTCGGACGGCGATTTTTACGCTTGGGTCGACCGCCGAAATAAGATCGCCCCGGGTCGACCAACATGCGACCGCGTACCGCTTCACGTCCGATCAACATTCGAAACCCCATTTCGGATCGATTAGCAAGTGTCAGTTCAAGCGGCCAGCTCTCGCCCATCCACCGAACGGGTGTTTGAATCACGTATCGCTTTGATACGTCGCCACTAGAGCTTCGGATACGGCGAACATCATAGACTTCGGCTTCACATTGAATGCTAATGTCGTCGCGCCGTTGAACCGGATGGACATCGAAGCGAACCATCGACTTGCCGTCACGAATGAAAGGCTCGATTTCAAACGCATGCAAGCTTGACGACCGTGCGCCGGTGTCAATCTTTGCTTTGATATGACCTATACGGAGTTCCGGTAACGCGACCCATTCTCGCCATCCGATGATGACTAGCGGTGCAGAACCATCTGTCGATCCGAGCGATGCAGACACCTTGCCAAGCTCCCCTTGCGGTTAAAATGATGCCGTTTCTGCCAGTTACGAAGGATTACCGGCAGAGGACCATTCAGTTGAGCGGCTATGTCGACGGTTGTCTATGTCGGGTGGATCTCAATAATGCGGGTCCTCACCTGCCGTATCCCTCGCATGACACCGGGTACGGCTCCGCACGAATATTTCAACGCACCATGACGCCAGACGAAAAACCGAAAGTGCGGCGAATTGGCTCGATCATCAATCAGTTGATGTCCAGACGTGGATATGCGTCCGCGACGGCATCGGACGAATTACTGGGGGCCGTTGTCTCGGCCATCGACGAGCAGTTGAAAACGTCCGTCCAGGTCGGCAATCTGCGCAGCGGCGTCTTGCAGATCTACGCCACCGATTCGGTGACTTTGCAAGAGCTGAATTTTCAAAAACGCGTGATTCTAAAGCGAATCCAATCGGACATGCCACATTGCCAGGTCACGGATCTGCGGTTTCGCATCCAAACCTAGCCGGCGCGACATCGCGATGGACCTGATCGAACCGGCTTACACTTTCTTTCCTCATCATGCTTTGCTGAAGTTCACCTAACGTCGTTTGTATTCGTCAGTAAAAGGCGAGCGTTCGAATACGATGTCGTCGGAAACGCGCGGATCGCCCGTTTCCTTTAACTCGTTCATCAGTCGATGCTTTAACGAATTCCGTACGTCAGCGTGCTCGGACTCATTCGCCAGATTGTTCAGACAGTGCGGATCACGTTCGATATCGTACAATTCGTACATCGGTCGACGAGCGACGGCGTAATCGAATGACGATTGGTCGTCTTCGCGGTGGGTGACGATCCAAGCTTTCGTCGGACTGGCGTCCAAATCAGCAAATGCGGCGAAAGTGTTCTCGCGGAGTTCTTCGAATGTCGGGGCTTCTCCTTCTGCACCGTATCCCGGACCCGATCCCATCGGCCAACGATCAGGTTCGAAATTGATGATGAACAAATAGCGATTCGTACGGATCGCGCGTTGCGGGTAAGGTTTATATCCGCTTCGAGCGTCCGCAACGTGGCGTTCGCGACCGGTGAAAACGGCATCTCTTTGCTCATCCACCTGGCCGACTTGATCGCTCTTTATGATGTTCACCAGTGATTTCGCGGTCATGTTTTCGGGCCGCTGCGCACCACCAAGTTCAAGGAAAGTCGGCGCTAAATCCGGCAGTGAAACAAAGTCATCAACCACCCTGCCCTTTTTGGCGATTCCGTCGGGCCAATGAATCGCAAGCGGAACACTCGTACCGAGGTCATACAGATTGCATTTTCCACGCGTGACTCCGGGGATGCCGTGGTCACCGCTGATGACCAGTACCGTGTTGTTAAACGCATCGACGCGTTTCAGTTCGTCAACGATCACTTTCAACGCAGCATCAAAGGCTTGTGCTTCGCCCAGATAATCCGCGAAATCTTGCCGAACGATCTCGACGTCGGGAAGATAAGGCGGCAACTTGCCTTTCAGGTCGTCGGGGTTGATGCCCCACAACTCTTTTCCGCTTCCCGCGGTCCACTTTCGATGACAATTTGTCGGTCCGAACCAGTAACAAAAGGGATCATCACCATCCAGCGTGCCATCGTCGTTGCCGTCCAGAAAAGAGCGGACATTCTTGCGAACTTCGTCCAGCAATGCCGCTTTGCCCGCTTCACGATCCGCGTGACTCATCGCCCGCTGTGAGAAAGTATTGAACTTTGTTCCGTGATCGTTGAACGCTCGATCAGCCCCGCCGTGCGGTGCATCACGAGGTGTTCCGGGGCTCCAAACTTTATAGGTATGTCCGATTCGGTAGCCCGCCGATTCCAACAACAGCGGATACGATGGAATTGAAAAGTCCCAAATCGCACCCTGCAAAATTGATGCGCGGTCACAGCGCCAAAAGTGTTGTCCCGACAGCAACGAACTGCGACACGGCGTGCATGAGGGTGCACTAACGTAGGCACGTGTGAACAGAATGCCGTCGCCGGCCAACGCATCAAAATTGGGAGTGGAAATCACATCATTGATCCCACCGGGTTCCAATGCGCCATAGGCGCTGGCGTATTTACCCCAGTCATCGGCGAACGCCATCACGATGTTGGGTCGATCCGCTGCAAATGCCGGTACAATGAACGAGCCCAAGAGGGTCGCTAGGCAAAAATAGACTTTCGGAACAAAATTCATGGTGTCACTTTTTGTTAGGTTCAATTACCGAACCGCTGTCGATATGAAAGTGCCGACTTGTCCTTCATAGGCAAGCGTCACACAGTCCTCTCTCGAACCAACATTGTAACCGCCCAGAACATCCTCCATGAACGATGAATCCAACGAAGAAAAGCCGTCTCCGGTACCGCTATCGCCCGCCGCAAGACGTGTCCTAGGCGTGTTAGTCGAAAAGGCAAAGACGACACCTGATCACTATCCGTTGACGTTGGCAGGCGTGATCGCCGGCAGTAATCAAAAATCCAATCGTGCGCCCAAGATGGACTTGGATGAGGACGACGCGTTGTTAGCTCTGGATGAATTGCGAAAAGTCGGCGCAGCGAGAGAAATTCAGGGCAGCGGCCGATCCAATAAATACCGTCACACCGCGTACGAGTGGATGGATATCGATAGCCCGCAATCGGCAATCATGACCGAACTATTGCTGCGTGGTCCGCAAACCGCCGGCGAAATCCGGACGCGCGCGTCGCGCATGTCTCCGTTCGCGGACCTCAATGCAACACAGACTGTATTGAATGCTTTGATCGAAAAAGGTCTCGTCGAGGCACTTAGCCCTCCCGGCCGAGGACAAACATTCGCCCACACGCTGTATCCGCCGGATGAGCGTCAATATCTGGACGCGAAAGTAGCCAAACAAGCCGCCAGCACCGCACCGGCACCGGAATCCAAGAATCTGGTCGATCAACTGCTCAGCCGGCTCGATACGGTTACCGAGAGGATCGACAACTTGGAAAAACGCTTGAAAGAACTCGAGTCTTAGACCTGTTCATTTCTTAGACCTGATCACTCGATTGCGATTCTGAATTTGGGTCAGACTCTAAATTTCGGCTGTATCGAGCCATCGATCGGTTCGAATGAAAACCAAAATCGGGTGCCTTCGTCATACGACGGATCAATCCAGATGTTGCCGCCGTGCGTGTTGATGATCTTGCGAACGATGGTCAGCCCGGCACCCGACCCTCCGCCATATTCGTCATGCGCGTGCAATCGGCGAAAAATCGTAAAGACGTCGTTGTGGAATTTGTTTGGAATTCCGATACCGTTGTCCGCAACATAAAAGGCAGTCAGTGGCCCGCCGCTGTCGGGTTCGGTGATCGTTCTTGAACCGATCTTGATCACCTTTGACGAGCTCGTGTTGTATTTGATGCCGTTGGAAATCAAGTTCTGGAAGACTTCTTCGACTAAGAATTTCTCGCCTGTGATTCGTGGCAATTCGTCCACCTGAATCGAAACGTCCTGTGACTCGATTTGTGATACTAAACATTCACGGACTTGGTCGACGGCGTCATGCACGTCAATGGATTCGCGTTTTTCAATGACGCTGCCGACGCGTGCGTAATGCAACAACCGGTTGATCAGTGTTTGCATACGTTCGGTCAATCGACCCATCCGGCGAATCTGTTCTCTGGCATCCTCGTTCAGGTCATCGCCATGATCGTCGATCAAAAAATTTGTCAGGTTGTTGATACCCCGTAGCGGTTCTTTTAGATCGTGCGACGCCACGTAAGCGAACTCTTGCAGGTCTTGATTGGATCGTTCGAGTTCCTTTCGATAAAATTCCAAGTGATTGGTTCGGCGATGCAGTTCCAACAGCGCGGTGACTTGTCGACCAAGGGCTTGAAGCGACTCACGTTGTTCGTTTGTCAATTGGTGAGGCTCTGAATCGATCACGCACAAGGTTCCCAGTGCGATACCTTCAGGCGTGACGAGCGGCGATCCTGCATAGAATCGAATGTGAGGGTCACCCGTAACCAGCGGGTTATCGACAAAGCGAGCGTCTTTGGTAGCGTCGGGGATGTTCAGCACTTCGTTTTGATTCAAGATGGCGTGCGCGCAAAACGCGGCGTCGCGATCGGTCTCGCTGACGTCGACGCCGACGCGTGCTTTGAACCATTGCCGGTTCTCATCGACGATACTGACCAATGCAATCGGAGTCTCGCAGATACGCGAGGCGATCTTGACAATATCGTCGTACTCCTGCTCCGGCAGCGTGTCTAGAATCTCATAGCTGTGCAGCGTTGCCAGCCGTTCAGTCTCATTACTGGGAAGAGGTGCAGCTGGCATCGGTAAAGATCATCCTGATGAGAAAAGTTGGCTTTGATTAGCGCTTGTTCTAGAGTCAGGACAATATGTCGTTATTCAACGGATAACGAAATAGAGATCGATGATGCACATGCTCAAAATTCAGCTCCATCGACAGAGTGAGTCGATGTAATCGGCGGATCCATCTCGTTTCCAGGGGTCGAGTTGGTCTTGCGATTTGAGTTGTTGGCCTCGGCGAATCTCGGTGGCGAAGTAGCGACAGTCAACCTCTGGCAGCGCCGTCATGTCGCCCCAGAGTTTCTCGAACTGGGCCACCGGGAACACGTCTTCTTGTCCGTGGCCCCATCGTTTTTTGACATCCTTTAGCGTGATGTAGGTGGGCAATCGTGTCGACATCGAGCGAACGGCTTCATTGACTTGGTCGACGTTATTCAGTTCTGCCCGACTTAGGCCAAACACCGCAAGCAGGCCGTCAATTTCGATCCAGGTTGTCATCGAGTTGTAATACGTCAATCCGAATTCGGCTCGTTCGTCCGGCATCGCGAGCCCTTCGACCAACCGGGGTCGACCATTGACCAGTGCCAATCCGCCGCCGCGATCATCCAGTCGTCGCCCGATCACTTCGAAACTAAGCGTCGAACCACCCGCGATATGTGTCCCCAGCAGACCGGGATCGACATTCGCACCAAGCGTGTCGATGTTGTGAAGTAACAGATATTCAAGCTCGGGTTGCTGTGCCAACATCCGCGCCAGCACGCCATTGCGAAGCAGGTTGGGTATCTCGTACCAGTGGCCTACCGGATGCATGCATTGACTGGGAACATTGTCGGTGTAATCCGATGCTTCGCCGACGGTCCGTGCCCAGTTGATCAGCGCACCTCGCAGACTTTCACGAACCTTTTGTTGTTGTTCGTCCAGAACTTGTTGCGCGGTTTCTTCCCACATGAAACGTAAGTCTCGCACGGTTGGAATCATGCGCAGCCCGACACTCTTGCCGGTAGAGATGTAGAGCGGACCTTCGAATCCGTAATTTTGGCATCGATCCAGATGTTCGCGAATCGCACCGTCGGTCAGATAGCTGGTTGTGAACACGTGCGGTATCGATCCGCCGTGCTGCATCGTCGTCGCGCGGTTCTTGGCCAAGTGGACTTCCAAGAAACTGCGATGGCGTCCGTCAAAACGATTGAATGGATGCAGCGCTTTGCAGACCCCGGCGCCCTGTGTCCAGCGACTTCCCACGCCGGCGGCAAGAGTGACAACCGCAACTTTTCCGCTGCGAATCGCTGCGCGTCCCAGGTCGATCCGCTTGGAATCGATGCCGGCGCGAACGTCTTGAATGTGTTCTGGGCCGACATCGGTGATGGTGGTGATCGATGAAAGCCTGTTCTGGGACAGACCGATTCGACCGTTTCGCAGGTCGATTCGTACTTGTTCGTGCTGTTGGCGGTCGAAACCGCTGTCGGCCAAAATCTGTTTCAGCGAAGCGGTGTGGTGCTCATCTTCCTCAGCCTGGGGAAGCACACTTTGCAGCAACATGGACGCGGGAGAGTCGACCGAATCGCCGGCACGGCAACGTCGACCGATCCGTTCCAGTTCGCTGCGCGTGCCACGTGATAGATCGCGAAGTGGTGTCCGCAACAGGTCAGGCAACACCAGCGCGTAGTATCGATCCGGCATGACGGCTTGGTCACCGGTCCGCAGCGTCGCGCTCGATCCGTCGTCGTTGATTCGAAAGTCATACACGACAGGGTCCATCGCAAAAGGCAGCGATGTTTGCATGTCGCGTTTCACCGCGACCATGGTCTCGCCCAGCCAGTCCTGCGCCTCGGATTTGACGTCCGGGTCAAAGATGAATCCCATTCCGCCGCCCGCCATTCCGCCGAGCATCCAGAATCCCCAAAACTGGTCTCCGTACTGTTGCCGGCACTCTTCGATCAACCGATCGGTGAATCGGTTGGTGGCCCACGGAATGATTGTTTGCAGCGGCCCTTCGAAATTACGCATCGTGACTTCGCCAATGCGTTTGATGTCTCCTTCGCCGATGGCCGCGACGACTTCATCCAAAATCTGCATCGCTTCCTTGCGGCCTTGCCATTCCTTTTCGCTGCGCAGCAAGTAATGCTCGGTCACCATTTCCAAGATGGGCCCAACATTTTGCGCCATGCCACCGTGGACCAGCACCAAACTGTTTTGAATTTTTTGACGCGTTTGTTCGGAAGCTTCATTTTCACCGAGAACGTGATGAACGGGCATCAATCGACCTCGACTGATTCCGTACTCTGGATCACCCGGTTCGGCGTTGGCACCGCAAATGAGTTTGATGCCCGGCCAAACGCCACCAGAATCTTGCCAGCCACCGCCACTGCCACCGATCCATTCGCCCAGAATCGCCCGAGCAGCGACCAACCGGCGATCGTCCTCGGTTAACGGTCCACACAGTGATTGAATTTGGCCGGTCGCCCGCATCAAGATCGAAATCAACGAACCCAGCAAATTGGTCGACACGGCTAACCGTGAACCTTTGGGAATGTCATTGATCTTGCTGACCAGTTCCAAACCTTTGCCGGGGCCGACCAGCGGTTGCAGCAATTCGCCGATCGATTGTCGACAGCCTTCCAGTCCCGGAGGCACGATGCCCGATGCGATGACGGCCGCCTTGAGCAGTCCCAAGTAATCGCGTGCGAAGTCAAACATTTCCGAAATCGAATCCACCTGTGTCGTCGCGCCAAGATCGACACTGGCCAGTCGGAACACGGGTTCGTCGATCACGCGCAAGTAGGTTTCGATGGGCGGCTTTGTCGATTCATCACGTCCGCGGACACCAAGGTCGACCGACACGTTCAGCACGCGGGCACCTTCGGGAAAATCCATTCCCAGAAAGAAAATGTCGCTCCAGGCACTATGCGAAAAGTCCATCCGGACGGCCGTTGTTTCGCACAGCAACGGCATCGTATCGCTATCGGGATCGCGGCAAAGAAGTTCTTGTCGTATTCGCAGCGGATGATCGTCGGGATGTCCCATGCGGAACATCCACTGGTTACCGCGTACAGTTCGTACGCTGCGACGAACTTGGTCGGCCAGGGTTTGAAAACCGAGTTGGTGGTATGCGTGTGCCAAAGCGCTGCAGACACCTTCGCTGGGGCCGCTGGCGGCTTGAGCATCCAGAAAGTCGTTGATCGCTTCTAAGAAACGACGGGCCAGCAAGTGCTCGTATCCTTCGTACGGGATTCGACCGGTCTGTGAAGACGTCAAACGACGTGGAATGTGGTACCGATAGATGGCCGCAAGAAAAAACAGCGCGCGAACGCGATGGTAAAGGTTGTCTTCGTCCCGCCGAAACTGATCGAGCACGGCGGCGTGCGATAACAGATCCTCTAGCGTCGCACGATCGCAGACCGAATCGAGTGATTGATCGCGAACGTCGTCATCATCGGACGTGATGATCCGTATCAGGGGGTTTGTTGACACATTCATCGTCAGACCGAAACCTCGGGCCGATGTGCTAACAGGTCGACCATCTCGGTCAAGATTTGATCACGGTCGCGGCCGGAGAGGCCGATGGCAAGCTGAGCAATCAGCAGTCCGTATTTGATGCCCAGGTTGTACCGTGTCCCTTGCAGCTCATAAGCCAGGTACTTGCCGCGCGCCGGTAACAAGGCTGCCGCATCTGATAGTGACGGCTTCGAGTGCGGCGAATCCTTTAGCAGCTTTTCGATCAATTCCATCACGTCGCTGGTCAGGACGTGCATTCCGAAAAAGCCAAGGTAATGTCCGGATCGTAGTCCGGGAGTCACCAACTCTTGTTCGGCAAAGGTCGGTGTGGGTTTTTCAACGACGCGTTCGATCTCGTACAAACCGTCGTGCCGTGGGACGTGCGGACCGCTAACGATGCCAAAGTAGGGCAAGTTATTTTCTCGCGTAGCCTGAACCGCGGAAACGCTGCACTGAAAATCGCTGGCGATCTGGACCAGCTGTTTCGCACACGACTGGGCAATCTTGCTGAGGTAAAGATGATCGCCCACCAGATGCAGAAACGGCTCGCCATCGATGAAGTCCTTTGCGCGGTGCAGCGCATCGGCGTAGCCCATCGGTTCTGGCTGTGGGACAAAGTGCAGACATCCGACGTGACTGCCCGCGGCCTTTTCGTAACTGTGTTGGTCGTCGGGTTGAATGACGACGCATATCTGTTCGACGCCCGCAGACAACGTTTCTTCGATGATTAGTTGCAGCGCCGTTTTGTCTTCACCTTCGCGGCTCACCAATTGCTGCAACGGCAACCGGTTTTGGTCGGGCGCGGCTGCCGTGATGACCGCTTTTCGAACCTGCATATTGATTCATTCAAGAGGGAAATCGTATCGCCAGACCGTTGCACCGGTCGGCTGCGAATTGACCGACGAAACGGTCCGGCGACGATCAGAATCGTCGCGGCCACCATCATAATCGACACGCCGCGACTTGCGCCCCGGCAGCAAAACGCCATCGGCTAGCGCCGCGATGTCGATTCGATTCGCTTTCCCGTATTACTGGCGACCTCGTCGGTAATGGCGGCGAATATCCCAATCGATCTTACCGGCTCTTGAAAAAAAGCAATGTTTGGTGAGGTATCGGAGATCAAAGTTTCCGCAGTTCGGTGACAATCTCATCCGTTGTCGATCGACCAGCGTGCGAGTCGCTGATCTTGGCCCATGCGATGCGGCCGTTCTTTTTGATCACATAGGTGGCCGGGTAGGCGGTTTCCCGCGGTGCATTCCATCGTAATCCCCACTCGTTGACCATTTTCATGCCTGGGTCACGGACCATCACGATCGGATCGGGCACTGCTCGCGAACCGATGAACTCATCCGCATGCCGCTGCAGCAAATCAGGTTCGCCGGGATAAACGAGCACTACGCGGTGAGCGGCCTGGGACAAAGCCTTGGCGCGGTTGATTAGAGAACCGACTTGCCGGCTGCATAACGGACACTGATATCCGGGGTAACCACGCAGGACGATCACGACGACCGGTCCCTTTTCGACTTCTTTGTGAAGTTGCAAATACTCGTCTTCATCGCTGCCGACGATCGGTAGGTCAAAATCGGGAGCCTTGTCGCCCACAGCGGGTCTTTCATTCTTGGTCGCGGCGTCGGCGGCAAGGGCTGGCGAGTTGGCAAATACACAACAGCACGCCAATGCCATGGAAAGTGTCGAAAGTCTCATCGTTAGCTCATGGGTGGAAAGGTTGGGTCGATCAAACCGAGAAACGGACGGAAATTCGTTGGGTGCGACCGCGCTCTGATGGTGGACGGAAAGCTTCGCCGAACCGTCAATTCACATCGGCATGTCATTTCCGCCATCAAGATCGATGGACAAAGCGGAGCCGTCTTACCGTGGCACTCCCGCAGAGGTCACCGATTGATTCGGCCAGAACGGAATAACCAGATCGATACGAATTTCGCGAATAGACCGCGTTGGCCATCTCAGGTTCGTCTCAGATTGTACTGGTTCTGCACCCTGTCACAGCGCAGATCGCGTGTTCTGATTCTTAAGCAAGCATTTCGGGTTCACCGGGTTGTCGTGATCGACGCAATTCTGGGTACGAAAGTAGTCGTCGCTCACCCGGATGGGGTTAATGGTCGATGGATCCAGGGTACGCCGCACTCGGATCTTTGCGGTGCACATGATCAAACCTTCCACCTCCCCTAAGATCCGCTGAAGTTTTAGCGCATGGAATCGCCACGTCAACGCGCGCCGCAATCGTCGACTTCCGAATCGAAGTCACGAAGTGATACGGCAGAGAGTACATTACAAGCCGGTACCTTACGTCGAAATGGATCGGCCCCGGGAACCGGTGCCAGCGGATTCCCAGAGTTCAGCGAACTTCTGTTGGCATGTCGCCACCGCCTTGTGCTGTCGTTCTGTGTTGCGATTGTCTTGTGTTCATCACTTGTTGCCGTCGCGTGGCGATTGACCGAGGCGACCTACGTCGCCGAAAGCGTGCTGCAGGCGAAACCTCATCAAGTCGTTGTCTTTACCTCGCACCTGTCGCGAGCGGATGACATTGCTTTTGTCCGCTCACAAGAAAAAGTGGTTGTCTCACCTCAGGTACTGACCGCTTCTTTGAACGACAAACGGCTTGCCCCTTTTTCACAATTGATTCCCGAATCGGACGCCGACAATTGGCTGAAGGGACTGCTAAAGGCCGATTTCGATAGCGGTGCGGAACTGATGAGCATCTCTGTACGTCACACCAAGCCCGAGTTGGCTCAGACTTTGTGTAACTGTGTCGCGGACGCCTATGTTCTCGAGATTCGCGCCCGGATCGAGGCCGATCAGACACGTCGCCGGGTTGAACTGGAAAAGGCGGCGAGCGATGCCGACCGCGAGCTGGACGAACTCTGGAAAAAATTGAACGCCGTTGCCGGCCAAGTCGGTTCAGACAATGCGCTGTCGTTAACGATGCGAGACGAACTGAAGATGCAGTCGTATCGCGAGTATTCACAAAAGTTACGCAGTGCCGAGGTTCGCGCAACCGAACTGAAGGCTCAGCTCGCTGCGGCGAAAAATGATTTGGCCAACCATGTCGATGAGGTCGAAGTCGATACGACCGAACTAGCCATCGAACATCCTCGCATTCGCGAATTACGAGACAAAGTTGCCAGCCTTGACAGCGAACTTCGAAAGCTGCGAGTGATTGCCGCTAGTGACGATTCGCCTCGGATCGTGCGACTGATAAAAGAGCGTCAGCACTACGAAAGCGAGCTTCAACAAACACGTCGCAGCGTCGAGTCAAACGTCCGTGAGCAGTCACGATTGGCGGCCCAAGAGAAATTGGAAAGCAATGTTCAGCAGATTCAAAAGCAAAGCGAACTGAATCGAAGCGAAATTGAGTTTCTGCAAAACAGGATGGCAGAGCTGTCGTCCGCCGTTGTACGTACCGCCGAAAAGAATGGCGTGCAGCTTGAAATCGCCCGGCATGCCGTGGATCGCCAAACACGACTTGCCGACAGTCTTTGGCAATCTTTGGAAGAGTTCAATATCGAATCTCGGTCACAGCCAAAGGTCACGCTGTTGAAACCTGCAGAGTTGCCGGTGAAGGCAAACCAGTTCGAACAGATCAAGGTGGCGGGCGTGGCTGGAATCATCGGCTTAGGCCTTGCGATTCTAGGGGTCGGATTTATCGAATGGAGAGGCTGTCGTATCCGCAACGGTGAACATGTTCTGGCCAACTGTGTTCGGCCCGCCTTTGGCATCAGGTCGCTCTCGAATGACCGCAGCAAAAAGGTCCACACATTCAACAATGGATCGTCTGATTTGGCGGCCCGAATGATGTTGCCGACAAAGTCTCGGCAACTGTTCCCATGCGTGATGGTGACCAGCGCACTTGACGAAGAGCCCAGGCATTTGGTTGCGATGGATCTGGGATTCGGATTCATGCATTTGCGGCGGCGCACGCTGCTGATCGATTGCGACATGGATGGCAAATTGACGGCGGCGCTGAATGCTTCGCATCTGCCTGGCGTGTTACAACTGGACCAACATTCCAACAACTTCAATCAATACGTCATGCGGACTTCTGACGACGCGTTGGATTTCTTGCCCTTGGGAATCAGCAACGATCCTTCGCCTTGGATTGATCCCGATTGCTTCGAACTGTTGTTGGACTCACTCAAAACCGTCTATCAAGCCATCGTGATCAGTGGGCCCGCGATGTCGACGCACGCGGAAAGCCTGTTGCTGGCGTATAAGTCCGGTCAAGTCGCGTTTGCCGCGTTTCCCGCCATCAGCCGCTGGGACAAGTTGTCCGAAGTCGAGCAGGTAGCCATCAAATCTGGCATCAACGTGGTCGGCACCGTGCTGCGGCCTGTGCGACCGGCGAACCCGATGACTTTGAGATTCGACACCCCCGCGGCGACGACAAGACAGACAAGCAAGCTGGCAGACCTTCCCGAGATCAGCTTGCAAGACGAAGTGACTCAGATGCAAGCACAGATCAAACAAGCGGCTTCATCCCCAAAGTCGCCGGCACAAGTTCAAGAATCCTCCAATGAGATTACGTCATGAGCGATGATTTCAATGCCCCAGCATTGCCGGCGCTGCCCCTGTCGCCTGTCAAATATCGACGACAATTTCTGTTGCCGGTGGTCCGCAACCTTTCGGTGGACACATCACCAATCGACACCGAGACCAGCGGACTGGGCCAGTTGACCAAACCGTGTTGCGACCACTCCGACAGCGAATCGCAAAACTGCCATTGCGATCCCAATGAAAACGCCTCGGTCACCAGCGCGCCGTACTTTCGCGTCAAGTCAATCTTGGATCGAGTGCTCACGCTGGTGTTGATGACATTGGCGCTGCCGCTGATGGCATTCGTAGGACTCGCAATTCTCGTGCTAGACGGGCGACCGGTTTTTTACCGACAAACGCGTGTGGGAAGAAACGGGCGGCACTATCAAATCTTGAAATTCCGTACGATGTGTCCGAATGCGGAAAAATCGACGGGTGCGGTTTGGAGCTGTGAATCGGACCCGCGAGTCACCGCACTGGGGCACTGGCTGCGACGCTTACACCTGGATGAGTTGCCCCAGTTCTTCAATGTGTTGAAAGGGGACATGAATCTGATTGGTCCACGCCCCGAGCGTCCTGAATTCGTCAGCGAACTGATGAAGGATGTGCCCCAATATCATGAACGGCTTCGAGTGCGGCCCGGAATCACAGGACCGGCTCAGCTAAAATTGGGATACGATCAATCGGTCGCCGGAGTCCGGCGCAAGGTTATCTTGGACTTGGATTACATTCAAAGATCAAATCCAATTCTGGACGCATCCATTCTGCTGGCGACGATTCCCTATGTCGCCAGTAACTTGGTGCAAAGAAAGCAAGCATTTCCAACGACGCAAGAGATTCAAGTCGTCGCGCAGGTGAACTTGCATGCGGAGAGCGAGAGGGTCGATCGCGCCGCTCGGTTCGATATCCACTCCCGGGTCCAACCGAACTTGACCGCGGATCTAGTTTCCTGACGCGCTCCGCCGTTCTCTTGAGTTGCGTTCTTATCCAGACCCACCAGGTTAAGTTCGGCGGTAGTCTTTGCCGCTATCTAACTTGCCGCGCGCTGCGGCACGACTTGTCGCCAATGGTTTCGACCACTCTCTGACAAAACCGCAATTTTCCAGCGATTTTCCAGCGGCAAATTCCGGTTCAATCGACGGGATCACTCCGGTTTTCTTCAGTGGTTCGGCGACCAACCGTCCGGGGTAGAAACCGTGAAACTGCGATCCGCCCTTGTCACTGCTAACGTTGTGTTCACCAAGATGTTACGCCGATCAGCTTTCTTTAGAAAAAGTGTGGCAAAAGCCCGAAATGAGCCAAGTATCTATTCTCTGGCGCTGAATAGTTTTGGTAGCGTTCGAAACGATCGCCGAATAAGTCGGTGTCAATAAGGAATGGGGGGCTTGGTCGATCAACGATGGAACGATTTGATGATCCGCAAGATTCAGCTGTCCGTGACAGCGGCCCTAACGACGCTCGCGATTAGCACCACTGCATCGGCACAAACGACCTATCCGGGTTCGCAACACTCGGTGACACGAGGTAAAGCGATTCAATATGAACCGCGACCAACATTGTCACCGTATCTCAATTTGCTGCGCAACGACGACAGTGTGTTAAGCCCGTATCACTCGTTCGTTGTTCCTCGACGTCAGCAACAGCAGGCTCGGCAAGCACAAAACGATCAAATTCGATCGCTGCAGCGACGGTTGAATCATACCGGCCAGATCCCAGGCGGCGATCGAACACCGACCGGCCGGGGCGGATACTTTCAGACTTACATGCACTATTTTCCACAAAGCAACGTCTCGAATCGCTAACGGTTACTTCGTCGCAATCGGCTTGCGGCGTCATCGCTTTCAGCACCAAAAACGCTCACCTTTGTAGAAGTCCATTCGTTTGAGTTATTTCGTTAACACCTATCGACACAGTGCACATTGGATCGGGCTGACAAGCTTGATCTTGTGTTGCGGCTGTCAGTCGCTGCAGACTCCATCGAGTTCGCAGTTGGTGTGCGATCAGTCTGCGAATTGCGACGAGAGTGATCAAGCGTGGATACCAAGAGAACTGGACAAGGTCACGCTTCCGATCTACCGAGTGGCTCCGCCAGACGTTTTGACAATTGACGTCGTTCCGGGTGTGACGCATTCAACCTATCGCCTGCAAGTCGGTGAAATGGTTGCATTGTCGGTCAAAGGCACTTTCCCCGACGAACCGATTGAGGGCGACTACCTGATCGATGCCGGCGGATTTGTCGATTTGGGTTACTCCTACGGCGCATTCGAAATCGCTGGACGAACGATCGATGAAGCCATCACGTTGATCGAAGGCCAACTGCTCGCTCAACTCCGCGATCCGCGAGTCTCATTGTCGCTTCGCAGCCCTTCGAACGTTCAACCGATTTACGGAGAGCACCTCGTTGGTGCCGATGGGACAATCACGCTGGGACAGCACGGTACGATTTCAGTCGTCGGTATGACCCTAGAAGAAGTCCGTTCGGCCATCGCGAATCATCTTTCCGGTGTCTTTGCCAATCCTCAAGTTTCCGTGTCGGTGTACGCCTTTAACAGCAAGGTGTATTACATCGTCACGCAGGGCGGCGGTCTGGGCGATTCGCTGGTTCGATTGCCGTATACCGGCGGCGAAACGGTGATGGATGCACTCAGCCAAGTGAACGGTCTTAGTTATGTCTCGTCCAGCCGCATCTGGATCGCCAGACCGGATCGTGACTCAAAGACAAGTCAGATACTTCCCGTCGACTGGGAAGGGATGAGTCAACGGGCCGAGGTCGAAACGAACTATCAAATGATGCCGGGCGATCGATTGTACATAGCGCACTGCAAACTGGCGGCACTGGATTCCGCCATTGCAAAGCTGACGTCGCCGTTTGAACGTATCTTTGGATTCACGCTTTTAGGAACCGCAACGGCGTCGCGATTGTCAGGCAAGGTGCTCGACAACTCTCGCTATTCGATCACGACGACGGGCAGATAGCTGATGAAATCCTCGCCCAGTACCAGGACAGCCATCGCTCAGCCAACCTTGAAAATCGGTCTGTTGGTCTGCGCAATGTTGACCGCCGGGTGCACAACGCACTGGGACGAGTTTCGCAGAAATCCGTTTCACGATCGGGTATGTCCCGCATGTAACGCGCGGACGATCGAAGAATGTCACTGTTTCAAGCCGGCACCTAACGCCGGCTACTGCGACACGAATTGGTTTATGATCGAACCAATGTCCGAGGAAGAAGCGGCGTTCCTTGAGTACTTTGAAACAGACCCTGGCCCCGAGCATCCGTGAGGCCCATCATGGGCCTCGCTTGTCCCGCTGTCGGCGGCTGTAGCGCTGCAACGTTTTTCGCTCCGCCGCGGTCAGACTTGATTCACCCGACTGGTGGATTTTTTCCAAAATGCGGTCGGCCTCTTCGGCTTCCTTGGCAAGTTTCTTGTCCGGGTCATGAATTTTTAATTTCATCCGCCGCGAACGTTGCTCAAGACGTTGGGGCAACTCGGAAAAGAAACCAAGATCGAGCCACTGCAGGTTCCAGTGACGAAAGTAATACAGGGCGCCAAAGGCGGCCCCGGCCAAGTGCACCTCGAAAGCCGTATTGCCGCTGCCAGCAAACACGCTGCCGACCATTCCCAAGGCTCCGGCCAAATCACCGACCACAAAGATGACCGCGATGACCCACGCTTTGACGGGAATCACGAACATCAACAGGACTTCTTGGTTGGGATAATAGCAGGCAAACAAGATGGTTGTTGCCACCACGGCACCGCTGGCGCCGATGACCGTTCCGCCCGAACCGGTGGCCAGATAGACCGCCGATGCGATCAGACCGCCTAAGACGATCGAGACCAAATAGAACTTGAGAAACTCTTGACCGCCGATTCTCTGTTCAACCGCTCGTCCGAAGAAAAACAGGCCGATCATGTTGAACAGGATGTGCTGAATCCCACCGGTGTCGTGCAGAAAACCGTACGTCAGGCTTTGCCAAATCAACCACGGCCGTGAAAGCGTCTCGCCGCTGGCGGCTAGCCAGGGCACCAATACACTCTCGCTGCCCACAGCGTTACGGTCCGCTGTGATCCAGTCCAAGAAAAAGATGGCGACAGTAACAATGATCAGCGTGATGGTGATGCTGCGCGCCGGCCGCTGTGCGCGGTCCCATGGCGTTTGCGATTCGTATCGCCCGTAGTCGCGGTCGTACAGACCCATAGATACCGGTGGGTTGAAAGTTGAAGTGGGCGAAACGGATCGCCGTGACCGTTGTCATCCTAACAATTTACGATCAGCAACTGTAGACAGGAACAAGTACCGCGGAAGCCTCGTAAAAGCGATGCGGACGGACCGAGGATCGGTCTGGGCGGTTTGGGCATCTCTCTCTCAAGCGATCCACAATGACCCGCTTGGGACGCTGTTCAATCCATCGCGGCAACGGACACCGCTTGATCCCACCATCGACGACGGGCCGCTTGGGCCGTAAACATCGGCATTAGCGAATCCAGCCGCCGCCCAGTACTCTCGTTTCGTCATAGACGACGGCCGCTTGTCCCGGTGCGACGGCGAGTTCTCGTTGGTCAAAGCGCACGCGGAATAACGTCGGGTCCGACGGATCGAACGAAACGGTTGCTGGTTTGGGTGATCCGTTGTAACGAATCTGGACACTTACGTGATCGGGCATCTCGGCCGGATCGATCAACCAATTGGCCTCGCCCGCTTGCAGGCCCTCTTGCCGAAGCGCCTCCTGGGGACCGATGACGACATTTTTCGTTTCCGGTTCGATGCGGATGACGAAATGGGGCGAGCCCATCGCGACCCCCAGTCCCTTGCGTTGGCCGACGGTGAACGCTTCGAAACCATCGTGGTTGCCGACGACTTTCCCGTCGATCGTGACGATTTCACCCGCCGTTTCACCAACCATTTCGGGACGACGTGCCTTTACAAAATCACTGTGGTGTCCTTGGGTGACGAAGCAAATTTCCTGGCTATCCTTTTTGCCGGCAACGCCCAGCCCAATCGATTCGGCGATCTCGCGGATGCGTGGTTTTTCAAAGTCACCGACGGGCAACATCATCCGCGACAGCCGATCCGGGCGAATTCCGAATAACGCATAGGATTGGTCTTTGTTCGAATCGAGCCCTCGGTGCAGCTGGCCGGCCTGCATTCGGGCGTAGTGGCCCGTGGCGACGAAATCCGCCTGCACGCTGTCGGCATAGTCAAACAGCCGGCCAAATTTGATCCAGTGATTGCATTTGACGCATGGGTTGGGCGTGCGACCATTCAAATAATCGTCCACAAAGTAGTCCACGATGCGGCGAAAATCCTCTTGCAGGTCCAGTGCGTAAAACGGGATTCCCATCTTGGACGCGACCCGCCGCGCGTCGGCGGCATCCGATGCGGTACAGCAGCCTTGTTTGTGATCGGCGCGGCCCTGTGACAACCCACCCAAAACCGGCAATGCGGACCCATCGGTCACCTTGCATGCGTCGCTTGACTCTTCGCCGTGCCGCATGAAGACACCAACAACGTCGTGGCCGTCCTCTAATAATAGGTGCGCAGCGACACTCGAATCGACTCCGCCACTCATCGCGAGAACCACGCGTGCCATGTATATTTTCACTTCCAACAAGTAATAAACGTCTCGTCGCCTCCGCCAAACACGGGGGCGCCGATTGATGCCCCGTCGATCACGGGGTGAGGATCAGCCGCCGTTGCGGCGGAGATCGGCATCGGAACCATCCGACGTCGATCCCTCACAACGACTCAACACACATCATACCCTCGGAGTTCTAGACAGCCATGGATGCCGAACTGGTTCAGCGTAGCGAAAAGATCAGCCAGCGAACGAAACAACTCGGAGACTCTCTTTGACCATGCTGGCAAACGAGCACGAATCAAGGCAATCGAAGCCGAAATGGGCGAAGCCAACTTTTGGGATGACAACGAGTCGGCTCAAAAGACGGTTGCCGAACTGAAAGGTCTGAAAGCCATTGTCTCGCCGATGGACGAGCTGACCAGCAGCGTCGAGGATATGAGTGCGCTTTTCGAGATGGCGGACGAGGACGATTCGATCGCCGCCGAAGTCGCCTCGGAAATCGGCCGTCTGGAGAAAATTCTTGACGATCTTGAACTGAAGGCATTGCTCAGCGGTCCCAACGACTCGGCCGGTGCGATCCTGACGATCAACGCGCGTGACGGCGGTACCGACGCGAACGACTGGGCCGACATGCTGCTGCGGATGTATTCCGCGTGGGCCGTCGCTCATGATTTTTCGATCCAGCTGCTGGACCGCCAGGAGAACGAAGAAGCCGGGATCAACCATGCTTCGATCGCGATTCGTGGGTCGATGGCGTACGGATACCTCAAAGGCGAAGAAGGCGTGCACCGGTTGGTTCGGATCAGCCCGTTCAACAGCGAAGGAAAACGGCAAACCAGTTTTGCCGCCGTCAGCGTTTCACCCGAAATCGACGATTCGATCGAGATCGAAATCGAAGACAAGGACGTGCGGATCGACACCTATCGCGCCAGCGGCGCCGGCGGCCAACACGTCAACAAGACCGATAGCGCAATTCGTTTGACGCACGTGCCGACCAACACCGTGGTCCAGTGCCAAAGCGAGCGAAGCCAGCACCAGAACAAGGCGACCGCTTGGAAAATGCTGCGCGCGAAAATGGCTCGGATCGAAGAAGAACGTCGAGAAGCCGAGGAAGCAAAGAAGTACGGCACGCAGCCCAAGAGCGGTTTTGGAAGCCAAATCCGCAACTACTTTTTGCACCCGGACCAGCGTGTCAAAGACGCCCGCACCGCACACTATGTCGGCAACTTCAACAGCGTCATGGACGGCAGCGAGCTGCAAGGTTTCTTCGACGCGTACTTGCGCTGGCGAGCCGGCAAAGAGTAATGTGCAGTTAGCTTCCATCGAACCTGCAAACATCGACCCTGACGATCGCGGCAGGGTCGAACCTGAACACCTGCGGAACCATCACGATGCCTTCGATCTTTACCAAAATCATCGACAAAGAGATTCCCGCCGATATCCTGTACGAAGATGACGTTTGTCTGGCGTTCAGGGATATCAATCCGCAAGCGCCAACTCACTTTTTGGTGATTCCGCGAAAGGAAATCGTGTCGCTTGCGGATTTGTCCGATGAGGATGAATCGATCCTAGGCCGATGCGTGATGGTTGCGTCCAAGGTTGCCGCCGATGAAGGACTCGATGGCGGATTTCGTTTGATCGCGAACACACGAGATGATGGCGGGCAAGAAGTTCCGCATCTGCACTTCCATGTGCTCGGAGGCCGCAAAATGACGTGGCCACCCGGGTGAACCGATTCGCGAAACATCTGCGGTCGCTCGAGCAAATGAACCGGCGCCGTGAATTGGTGCCGCGCGTTGTCGATGGAATCCATCTGGTCCAGCCCGATGGTCGCCGGTTGATCAATTTCGGATCCAACGACTACCTCGGTTTCGCCGCACAGCGGTCATCGCCGCAAGTCGCCACTGGCAGTATGGCCAGCGCGCTGGTGTGCGGTTGGTCTGACCAACATCAGTGTCTCGTCGATCGGTTGGCGGAACTGGAAACGACCGAGTCGGTGTGTCTCTTTCCTACCGGATTCGCCGCCTGCAGCGGTACGGTGGCCGCGTTGGCGGCCGAAGGTGATCTGATTCTTAGCGATCAATTGAATCATGCCTCACTGATCGACGGATGCCGTTTGTCTCGCGCCGAATGCGTCGTCTATCCGCATCGCGATGTCGATTTTGTCGCGTCGCAACTCAGCGAGAAACGAACAAGCTATGACCACGTTTGGATCGTCACCGACGGCGTCTTCAGTATGGACGGCCACGTCGCGCCGCTAAGAGAACTTGCCAAGTGCGCCAACCGCTATGACGCACAACTCGTCGTTGACGAAGCTCACGGGACCGGCGTGTTGGGCGGACACGGAAGCGGTGTCTGTGAAGCGTTAGCGGTGAAAGATGACGTACTGGTGCGTCTCGGAACGCTAAGCAAAGCCATCGGTGGGCAAGGCGGTTTCGCTGCGGGACCCAAACTTGTGATCGATTATCTGATCAATACATGTCGAACATTAATCTATAGCACCGCTTTGACACCCAGTGCGGTCGCGACGGGCATCGACGCGGTCGATCGTATCCGCACCGACCCGTCGAGCCGCGAACAGGTACAGAAACTATCACGACTTTTTCGCAGTGAACTTGCGATCGAGAGTGTCAGCGAGATCGAATCGCAGGTACCGATTATTCCTGTGATGATCGGTGGCGACAGGGAAACGATCAACGTCTCGCGTGCGTTGGCAGACGCGGGATTCTTTGTGCCCGCGATTCGCCCGCCGACCGTTCCCGAGGGAACGGCACGTTTGCGGGTTTCACTATCAGCGGCACACGACGAAGCGATGATGCGCAATCTGGCGCGAGAGATCAAACGCCAGTTGCGATAAGGATTTTTTCCAAGGGTACCGTCGACAACGGATCGGACCTGTGGAACATCGCTGCAGCGAAAGTGGCGTTATTTCGCCGGCGCCGTTTCCCTGAATTTTTTCATCAGCTCTTGGTGCTTCTTTGAAGCGTTTTTGAATGCTTCGCTGCCTCGCTCAAGCTGCTCGCGTTTTGCCTTTAACGCTTTGATCTCCACCGCCAGGGCGCGTCGTTCACTGATCGCGTTGTTGGCCGGACTTGCAGCCGCCTGAACATCGTTCCAGTCGTCGGTTCGAAAAACCGACGCGGGCAAGCCTTCACTGTTAACCAGGTTAGCGCCTTCCGGGTTCGACGCCCAGGCGTAGCGTACCGCTACAGGTGCGGGGACATCGGGGCTGCTGACCAACACCGCATCGGTGCCGTCAACCTTTGCGTTGGCCCAGTGCCATTGTCGGTCTTTACCGGCGATTTCGAAACGTTGCAGGGCGCCGTCATTGCGCGCCTTCAGTCCATCGCCTGCTTGGTCGAAAGTGACTCGGATTGCTCCGCCTTCAACGCTGCTGGACTTGAACAGTGGTCCTGAGTAAGTGATGTCTTTGCCGTAATCCTTGGCAAGGGCCCAACGTGCCAGACGCTCGCCAGGATCTTTCTTGTTCTTGGGGTGGATGTCGTTGGCTTCGCCAACATCATTGATAATCGCCATGCCGGTTTTGGGTGTCGTCTCAAGAATCCGACGCATTCGGTCTTGCAGCAGTGCCCAATCATCCGGCGTTCCCGGCTGTGTCGATGGGGCTCGGTAGTTGGCAAGTTGGACAAAATAGAACGAGAAGTCATCGTTCCAGCGCTGGCGCCAATCATTGATCATCAATGGCAGTGTCTTGTCATAGGGAACCGCGCCCGGTTTCGCATTAGCTTCGCCCTGGTACCAGATCGCGCCACGCATGGTGTATCCGACGAACGGATTGATCATCGAATTGAACAACACGCCGGGCTTGCCTTCGGTATCAAGTGGCCGTTTTGGCGCGGTAGGTTTCTTGGCCATCTTTTTGCGGTCGGCGACCGGCTTTTTCTTTTGCTCGGCGGCGTCCGCTTCCCATTGGTCCAAGCGGGCACGGAAGGCGACTTGTGCTTTGTCATCATCGTATGATTTGTCCGCTTCCATAGCCGCGTCGACGAGCGCTTTGGTACCAGGCAGTGTTTTCAGAGCTTTGCGGCTGGTAAAGGTCTCGACCGGTTTGCCACCCCAGGCGGACTTGATCACGCCAATGGGGACACCCAATTCGGTGTGCAACTTGCGTGCAAAAAAGAAAGCAACCGCCGAGTACGTTGGCGCTGTTTTTGGACTGCACCGCGTCCACTCGCCGTCGATGTCGTCTTGTGGTTTTACCGAGGTAACCGTCGGAGCATTGAACATACGGATCTGGGGATGGTCAGCCTTGGTCAGCAAGTCGGCATAGGCGGGAACACGATTCATCGAAAAAACCATGTTGGATTGGCCCGACGCAAACCAGACTTCCCCGACCAACACGTCGTCGATCGTTTTCGTATCGCCGCCAGAGGTGACGGTCAAAGTCGCGCCGTTTGCGTCCGCGGAACCGGTGGCGATTTCAGCCCGCCACTTGCCATCGGAATCGGCCTTCGTGTTGGCGGTCTTACCCTTGAACTGAACGGTCACGCTGGACCCCGGTTCCGCCGTGCCCCAAATCGCCGCATCTCGATCGCGCTGCAACACCATCGAATCGCTAAAAAAATTGGGCAATGAAAGTTCGGCCCGCACGACTGCGGGTGAAACCAATCCGACCGCGAACAATAGAAGGAAACGACGTATCATTGGAAGCACCAAGGGTGGGGAATGTGGAGGGAGTTTGCGCAATATCTGTACACGACCGTCAAATCGCGTCAAGCTAATCTTAGCTAAGCGACGTGTTCGTGTGGCGCCTGGGACATTTTGTCGACCAACATCGACCCGCGACGGATTTTCCGCTGGCTATGGTTCGTTGTCGGGACGAACGCTCTCGAAGTACTGGCGGACCGTTTCGCGGTGACCGAGCGGCAAAGGCTCTTGGTCGAGGACGGCTTCTGCTTGAGTCCGAAATTTCTGGTATTTCGCAGCGTAACTGCGTGCCGCTGATTGTTCGCCCTCAGGCGCTTCGAGGATTTCTGACTCGCTCGGACCGTCACCTTGTTGGCCATCGAGTTGTTCTTGTCGACGCTGTGATGCGAGCCGCGTCGATTCGCCATCATTGGGCTGACCGGTACTGGAAGTTCCCCAGCTCTGTGACGGACTGTCCTTTTTGGCAGCAGTGCCAAGGGGATTGTTGCAGGATCCTCGACATTGACTTTTGCACTGCGACAAACGATTTAGCTGGCACAGCATACATTGGCCGATCTTGTTGCAGTTGCTTTGTTTTTTACACAAGCTTGCCAGTTTGCACATTCCGTCTTTGCACTGAGACGAATCCTTGTTCTCAAGGCCCTCTTGCAATTGCTGAGTTGCTTGAGACAGCTTGCCCTTTTGACCGGGCGAAAGTTTCGACAAGAATTTTTTCAAGTTGTCGGCTACGGCACGGCGTTGTTTGTCCCCGAGTTTTGACGGGTCGACGTTTTCTAGTTCATTCGCAGCTTTGTCGTAGTCGCCCTCTTCCATCGCTGCGGCTGCGGCTTTCATCACATCCGAAGGTTGCATCGCGGACGCGAGATTCTTGAACTGCGCCTCGCTCATGTCCAATTGCATCGCCTCGCGAGCCTGCGAGATGGCTTGCTCCATTTCCGACAGAGTTGCCAACAGATCACGTTCATCCATTGATTCTCGCTCCATCTGCTCGATCAACTCTTCCAATTTTTCATCGAGCACTTCCAGTTCAGGTGCATCGGGCTGATCTTTAACGAGTTCTTCCATTTCCGAAAGCATCGTTTCTCGCAGCAGTGCCGCTTGGTCCACAGCGACCGGCATGGGTGCTGCGGCAACGGCATCACTTGAGCGAGTTCTTGCGAACAGAACGATACCGATGGCGGCAATGGCCATTGCACCCGCGGCTACAAGTGATCGGCGGTGGGGTTGAATCGTCACGCAGTCATCGGCGCGGACTTGCCGCAAATGCTTGGCGGCATCAGTGATCTGCAATCGTTTGACGGCGTCATCGTCGGCAGCGGAAAACTGCAGGGCCGTGATCGCGCGATCTTTCAAGACGTAATACTGATCAACCGTCTTCGCCGCCGCATCAAGCGGCACACCGATCAAAGATCCCCACAGCGCGCCAATCGGTGCGCCGATGATCAGGGAAACAACCGACCATACCGGTGATACGGTCGGAAAGGCCAAGTGAGCAATTGCAAACAGCGTTGAGACGCCGCAGCCGACGGCGAGTCCGGTCGTTGCACCTTGAAGAATGTTTCGTCGGCGGATCTGGCGACGCACCTTCTCGAGAATATGGTGGACGTTTGAATCGGCATTTCGATCGGACATGAGCATGTTCCTTTGCGGCAAGCAAACTTCGAAAACGTACCACCGTCGCTAGTTCAATCAGTATAGGAAATCTTAACAGCAGCGCAGTAGCGCAATTATTTCGTTTCGTCCAAGTTTTCTGTTCGCGTTCATCCAGGGATGTCCCGAATGGAATGGAAATTTGAACGGGATCGACAAGGCATTGAAACGGAGAACGCCCGGTCGGAAAGGTGTCGTTTTTAGCGGGTCTTAGCGTGTTCCCCCGAGATCCACCCTACGTACTGCGACGTCAAACACGAATAACACCAGCGCCGTCATCAGCAAGTAGGGCCACATCGGCAGCGGCAAACGCGCGGATCGTGCATCGGGCCGAAGCATTTCGTCGACCGAGGGATCGAAGTTTCCTCCGGTCGATTCCGCAATTTTTTTCAACGCTTCTGTGTCGGGCGGGTGCAGCCGCAGCTCGTCGTGGTAACCGACGATCAAGCCTCGTGACTGACGGGTCGCTTCTCCGGCGCCTCGCTGTTGGGCCAGATCGATTTGGTAGGCGCCACGTTTTCCTGTTTCGATCGATGCTTCGTAACGTCCCGGTGCCGTTTGCCGCATCGGTAATTTTTCTGTTTTCAGTTGCGGATTGATCACCGTCAGCGTCGTCGCGGCCTGATTGACGAATTGTCCTGCCTGATCGACGGAATCCATCACGATATGGGCGTTACCGTCGCGTTGTTTGATTTCGACGAACACGCCACGGGTATCGTTCTTTCGCATCGCGTGGCGGATAACCTGCGCCCAAAACGTTCCAAAGTCCGGCCATGCCAACCATTCCGATGCCCATCTGGCTTTCGCGTCACTGGTAAATGCGACCGTCATCCCTAATCCGTAACGCCACCACGCCAGCAAAGGATCGCCGTTTTCGCTGGCCAAGATAAATTCGCACGTCGGTTTGGGACGCGTAACGACATACCCCAACAGCAGCGGAGCAAGATCCAGATCAATTCCTTCCAACACCTGAGTGGGCCGAACCAACTGCGGCAGAAACGGAAGTTCGTTGATCGCCGACTTGCTTGCTTCGACGGTTTCCTTGGCAAATACCTGAGGCACCGACTGCGGGTCATTGCAAAAATAATAACGTCCGCCGCCGAGCCGCGAGATTTCTTCGAGCAGGGTCTCATCGGCACCCTGCCCCATCGCAACGGTCGTGACCGTCATTCGGCTGGCCGCCATCTCGCTGGCCAATCCCTCGAAGTCACCCGGTGACGAAATTCCATCGGTCAGCAAGATACAGTGCTTTAATTTGGCCGATGCTGCGCCTAATGATTCGTATGCATCATTCATCGCGGGATACATGGATGTGCCGCCGCCCGCATCGATCGTGCTGATTTGATCGATCACATATCCCTTGTCCGACGCCCCACGCAATTCGCTGACCCAATAGCTGCTGCCATCAAACGCAATCACACCGATCGAATCGCGAGGGCCCAGCAGTTCGACGGCGGCGCGGGCGGCGTCTTTTGCCAGTTCGATTTTTTCGCCGCCCATTGAACCACTTTTGTCGATCACCAATACCATCGCTAGACTTGGTTTTTCGCGTTCTTTCTCAAAGTTACTTCTTACCGGCAGGATTTCTTCCAGCTGGGTGCGGTAGTATCCGCCCAGCCCGAACGATTGATCGCCGCCAAGCATCACCAACCCGCCGCCAAGGTCTTCGACATAAGTACGGATCACGTCCATCTGCCGGATCGACATCGCCGTAGCGGGAACGTTCGAAAGCACCAAACATTCGAAGCCTTGTAGTTCGGCTAAATCATGTGGTACGCCAACCGGTGGTCGCACTTCGACATCGATGCGCTGTTCATCCAGTGCCCAACGCAGCGAATCGGTTTGGTCGACATCGGGGTCGACCAGCAATACGCGTGGCCGACCAACTGCCCGCACAAGTGCGGATGATTCGTTATTGTCCAAGAACGTGTCGGCATCGCCACATCCGCGCAGTCGAGCGGCGAACGTGACTTGACGCTGGCCGGTGACGGATTGACGGATTCGGAACCGGTTCGCGCCGGACTTCAAATCAACTTTCTTCGCTTCGCCTTCGCCGATCCGAATGTCGCCTCGGTAAAAGTCTAAATAGCCGCTGGTATCGGTCGTGGAATTGACAACGACTTCCACAAAGAACGGCTCGCCTTGGCGAACTTGTGCCGGAGCGGTGACACTGGCGATCTGCACTTCCGGTTCCTCTCGCGCCGGCAACGAAACGGTGTCGATCGGAATCCCAGCCGTCGTTGCGGCGGCAATCGCGTCACCGCTGGTCGCATTCCCGTCGCTGATCAAGACAATTTTAGGTACGTAACTGGGCGGGACCGACGCGATTGCGGTGCGCAGCGCCGACGCGATGTCGGTTCCCATGTTCGGATCGGAATCCGGTTCCATTAGGTCGCTTGAATTCGCCAGGTTGTCTGAGTCCGCTAAGTCGGTTGAATTTGCCGAGCTGTTCGAAATCGCCAACGCGTTGGCATTGGCTGGGGCATTTGTACCGGGCGGCCACGTGTCGACGATCTCATCGGGCTTATTATCAAAGGGCAGGAATCGTATCGTCAAAGCGTCTTGTTCGCGGGCCGACTGCAAGATTTCATTCGCAATCTTGTCACTCGCTTTGACCGCTTCGGTGTCAACACTTTCACTGCGGTCGATGGCGACGATCAGCATTCGCTGTTTTGTCGCCATCAGCAGGATCCATCCACTTAGCGAAAGGATCAACAATGTCACCACACAAGTGCGAAGTAGCAAGCTGGCCCAACGCTGCCACTTTGGAAAATCGCTCAAGCTTCGCACATGCAACCACAGCAGAAACGGGATTGCCGGCACCAGCAGCCACAGCGCCGATGGCCGCGTCCATTCCCAACCGATGATGTCACTCATCCGACAATCCTTCGCTGGTAGAGAAACCATTCGGTCGCGCACAGTGCCAGTGCCAGTGCAGCCAAGTAGAACCAAACGTTGTAAGATCCAAGTCCGACGGAATCGGCTTGAGTGGAAGTCACACCGCTGGCAAGTCGAAGATTGCTCTCTTGGTGGTTAGACAAATTGATGGCGACTTGTTGAACTCGCTTGTCAACGATGTCAACTTCTCCGCGTTCACCGGCGATCGCCTTGCGTGGGCCAAGGGAGACGATACCGACGCGGTCGATCGGCCCGATCGATGCGACTTGCTCACCGACAGAGGCTTGCCGTACCGCGCCATCGGTGTCGACCCAAGCCCAGTCTTCTTGCGGACCCGCCGTACACGTCATCTCAGCAACTTGACCAGTCGCTAGTGCGGGTTGCAATTCACCGTTGCTGCTGAGAAACCAATTGACGGTGTTGGTCATCATCACGGGAAACGCAATGCGCAGTGGCAAATCGCCCGCATCGAGGTCGGTCGATAAGACGACCAGTCGACCTTTAGGGCGAATCATGGACGCCATTAGAGTTCCGCCGTTGGCCGACTCGAGGACGATGTTTGCTTCGTCGGGCACTTGCAATGATCGAGCGTCTGGCATCACCAGATTCATCAGGTGCACATGCAGTAAGAGTGGCGATTCGGCATTCTGTTTTGCAACGATCGCTTCGGAAACTTTTTCACCTAATTGCCAGGCTTCACTGTCACCGACAGGACCTATCACCATGACCGAACCCGTTGGCAACGTTTTCGCATCGGTCTGATACAACACGGTCAAGCCGTTGGCCGGAGAAGATTGGGGAACCGTATCGGTCGTCGTCAGCTCGATCAACGGGATCGCATTCAACACGCTTTCCAAATAGAGGTTGGGTCGTGCAGCGACCAACGTGACTGGTATCGGCTCGCGTGCTGGCAGTATGGCTCGAGCGACGTTATCGACAACCAACGCATCATCAACGTCGATGCTCGCGACAAGCACGCCGCCATCGGCAGACGCTTGAGAGATCGTATGTCGAAACGGCTCATCCGGCTCAAGAGAGATGGGAATGACGTCAACTAATTCGTCGCCAAGTTCGATGGTAAGTCGACAATCAACCGGGCGTTCACCGAAGTTTTCGACTTCAATCAAACCGGCGTAACCGATTGGGTCAACTAAGGATCGACGTACCTGCAAACGCGTGATCGCGACGTTATCAAGCGACTGGCCGACGCGGATGACACGGATGTCGTCTTGTTCGCCTGATGCTGACGCCGTTTCGAAAGCTAAATCGCTGATGACGACGATCTTTCGACGTTCGGGATCGCTTGCCAAGCGACGAGCCGTTTGAATGGCTTGTTCAACTTGTGTCGGACCGTCCGTTGGCATCACCTCCTCTGCCGCATCTCTCACGGCGGGGCCGAAATCCGACATTCCCACAACCACGCGCACGACACTGCCGGCGGTGATGAGTGCGATTTCATCGCCGGCACGAAGCGCCTCGGCGACACCTGCGGCGTGTTCGCGAGCAATTTCGATCCTTGATCTTCCGTTGAATTCGATGGCATTCATGCTGGCGGAGTTATCGAGCACGACGACAATCTGTTGTCGCGCGTCTTGTTGGCCTTGCCAAAGAGGGTCAACAAGGGCGAAGACGACCAGCAATAAAAAAGCCAGTTGCAACAGCAGACTCAACCAGTGCCGCAGTCGTTGCAGTAATGAACGTTGCCGTTTCTCATCAAACAGTTGATCCCAGAACATCAGCGTCGATACCCGCTGGCGACGCAGACGCGTCTTTAGCAGATAAAAAATTATGATCGGCAATGCGATCCACAACCAAACGAATCGTTCCGGGGATACGAAGTTCATTCCTCAGCCAATCGCTCCTGCGGTTCGCATCATTCGCAGCAGGACTTCATCGAACGGGACATCGTTGGTCGCCCGCGTGTAGCTAAGTCCATAGGTTTTACAGTACCGATCAATCTGTTCCGTAAAGTCAGCGAACATTTGTTGATATTCTTTCAGCTTTCGCTCGGTGATCGTGACTTTGACCGAACGTCCCGACTCGACGTCTTCTAGCTGAATATCGCCCAGCAAATTTGGGGCGGCTTCCTCAGGTGTATGAAGCTGAATGACATGTGGTTCGAACTGACGGTGTCGCAGCGCGTCGATACCGGTGCGGAATCCGTGATGATCGAACAGATCGCTGATCACCAACACGAGACCCGTCCGTGGGGCCCGCCTGGCAAAATCGTCTGCGACGCTTGCCAGATCGGTAGTTTCGCCGCTGGTCTGCAGTCGTTCCAAGAAGCGTAACACCGTCAACACATTGTCTTTGCCCCGCATCAATGGCATTGTTCCGCGTATTTGATTGTCGTATGCCAGTACCGAGACACGGTCTAAATCGGCCAGAGCAATATAGGAAAGCGCCGCTGCGATTTGCCGAGCAAAACTAAACTTGGTAACCAAGGCGTGTGGGCTCTTGTTCTGCGCTGCTCTGCGTTGGTTTCCTCGCTGCAATGATGTCTGAGCGCCTTGTTCGACATGGCCTGCTTCATCCATGCTGTGGCTGCAATCAAGCAGCACATAGACGTGCAGGTCTTCTTCCTCTTGGAAACGTTTCAGCAGCAAATCACCATGCCGTGCATACACATTCCAATCGAGGTAACGCAAATCGTCGCCGGGAAGATACTCGCGGTGATCGGCAAACTCGATACCGCCTCCGGTTTGTTTCGTCCGACGTTGTGCCAGTAATTGGCCCTTGAAGACACGTTTGGACAGCAGCGAAAGATACTCGAGGCGTTTGATGAAATTTGAATCAAACAACGGTCAGCCCTCTCTCGCGGTTGAACCCACGAGCTTGCTCGCAAATGGGTCAAGAAACCAGTAAACGATGTTTGTCTAGAGCGATGTTTGTCTAATCAGTTAAGCCGGTTGCATTGATTCGACACGACTCAACAGGTCATCGATCACTTCGTCCGTTTGAATCGACTCGGCCTGTCCCTCGAAGTTCAACATAATGCGATGACGCAGCACGTTCTTGGCGACTTGACGAATGTCATCGGTCGCGACGTGGAATCGATCATCCAGAACCGCATGGATTTTGGCGGCCAAGATCAGACCTTGGGCTCCTCGCGGACTGCTCCCATAGCGAACAAATTGTTTGACCATTGGCGTTGCATTTTCCTGATCGGGGTGCGTTGCCATGACCAGATCGATAGCGTATCGACGGACCGTGTCGGCGATCCGGATTTGTCGCGACAACGCACTCAATTCCATGATTCGATCACGACTTAGCTGGGGCGATGCGTGCGGAATCTCCACGCTCGTCGTGCGGTCCATAATCGATTCCATATCGCGAGTACTCGGATAAGGGACCAGCAGCTTGAAAAGGAAGCGATCCAATTGGGCTTCCGGCAATGGATATGTTCCTTCCATTTCCAGTGGATTTTGTGTGGCCATGACAAAAAAGATGCCTTGCAGGGCATGGGATGTCCCGGCGACCGTGACGCTGTGTTCCTGCATTGCTTCTAACAAAGCGGATTGGGTCTTGGGTGTCGCGCGATTGATCTCGTCGGCCAACAGGATGTTGGTAAACAGCGGTCCACGTTGAAACTGGAACGCTTTGCCTCCGCTATCTGTCTCGATCATCACATTGGTGCCGATCAGATCTGCAGGCATTAGATCGGGTGTGAACTGAATTCGAGAAAAATCGGCATCGATAGTCTGGGCAAGCGTGCGGACCAACATCGTTTTGCCCAGTCCGGGGACGCCTTCGAGTAACACATGTCCACCAGCGATCATCGCGATCATCACACCGTCAATGATTTCGCGTTGTCCCACAATCACGCGAGAGACTTCTTCGCGCAGCTTACGGAAATCGTCGCGAAACCCCTTCAAGCGATCACGAAAATCTTGATCCAGCTCGTTGTCATTCATTGCAAAGCTTGGTCTTTAGTGAGTTGCATCTGACAGACCGACTTGTCATACATGGTCTAATGCTAACGGGTGGTCGAGTCGCTGTGTTAACAAAAGCGAGATGAATTTGCGGGCACACATTCGCGGATTCAATCGCCTCGCTATCGAAGCCAAACCTGTGGGGAGCTTGTCTGCTATGTCGTGGAAGACGCGTCTTTCTTTGTTGCTAGTCTGTTGCAGCCTATTCAATGCGCCGGAGCAAACGCGCGGGCAAGAAAGTTCTGATGCGGTTCGCCAACAGCAGATCGCGGATCGGTTCATGCAGGTTCTGCTGCGGCGACCGCGCCCCGGAACGGCACTCGACCGGGTCTACGGGCATCACATTCAGGCCGGCACGCTTGACGATCTTGTTGATCGGCTCGAATCAGAATCGAACGACGATCGCTCCGGTGCGAAATCAATGTTGCTGGGACTGATTCACATGCAGCGCGGACGCGATGCTGACGCCGTCGCTGCACTGAAACGAGCCGAACCGTTATTGGCGGACGACGCGATGGTCAGCTACTACCTGGGAAAGGCGTTGTTGTTGGTCGGTCAAGCCGACCAGGCAGCCGAAGCTCTGGAGCGATCAATTGAACGGGGGCCGGTACGCAACGAGGCGCTGCCGGTTTTTACCGAGCTCGGACGAATCTATCAGCGTGGCGGACAGAATGAAAAAGCGCTCGACGTCTGGAATGGGCTCGAAAAAATGTTCCCGGGCGACACACGTGTCGGCGAACAAATCGCACGTGCACTCGCAGAGGAGGGCCAAACCGAAGCCGCACTGCAGCGTTACGAAAAACTAGCCCAGCAATCCACCACCTCTAGCGATTTTCGCTCAGTCGGCTACCAAATCGCAGCGGCCGAGCTGAAACGTCGATTGGGGAATCATGACGATGCGACGTCGGACCTGGAACGAATTCTCGATCGCCTTCGTCCAGGCAGCTGGCTGCACAGCGATGTTCGCCGCCGCATTGAAGCAGGCTTTCTGCGTTCGGGTGACTATACCGCTCTTGCTGAGTACTACGCGCAGCAAGCGAAAGACAATCCCGACGACGTGGACACTCAGCTGCGGTTTGGGCGAACGCTGGCAAAGGCCGGGCGACTTGTCGAAGCAGGCGAAACGTTGCAAGCGGTCGCCAAGCGCGCGCCAGAGAATGTCGATGTGCGGCTCGCGCTTGTCGATGTCTACAAAGTTTCAGGCAAAGTCGATGAGGCCGCCAAACAGCTTGAAAAGCTTTCACAGCTTGATCCTGAAAATCCCGACTATTTGATGCAATGGGGAGGTCTGCTGATTGAGGGTGATGGCGGAGACAAAGACACTCGGCATGCGGCCGCGGCGAAAGTGTGGCAGCAACTTGCCGAAGTCCGCCAGGATGATCCCGTCATCATCGCACAGGTCGCCGACCGTTTGCGCGGGATCGAGCGTGCCGAAGACGCGATCCAGCTTTATCGAAAAGCGATCGAGCTTGCTCCCGATCAACCGCAGTATCGTGAATATCTGGGGGAATACTTTCATCGCTTAGGCCGCAAAGATGACGCATTAGCAACTTGGGAATCTCTCGCACAGGACGATCGACGCGATCGAGATTCACTGATCCGACTTGGCGAGGTGCTCACGACGTTTGGCTTTGCCGAACAGGCACTTGATACTTTCGCACAGGCGGCCGAGATGGATCCGACGTTTGCCCAGCGATTGCGCTATGCCGAATTGCTTTCGCGAGCCGAGAAGTTCGACGACGCATTGGCTCAACTGGACTTGGCTCGTGAGATTGTCGAGACACCCGAGGAACGTGAGCAGGTGCTACGCGACCGCATCGGTGTCTACGCGGAAAGCGGAAAGCTTGATGAACGTATCGAGCAAGCCCGTCAGCAGATCGCGGAAGGCGATGACAGCGTCGCAAGTTATCGCAGCTTAGCATTGATGCTGGACGCGGCGTCACGAAACAGTGAAGCAGTCGAGGCGATTGTTCAGGCAATCGAAAAGATGCCCAAAGACGCGTCAGTGCTTTCAGTCGCGGCGGAACTGTATCGCAAAGGGTCTCGCTACGCTGATGCCGTAGCGATCTATCGCCGTTTGGCGGAAATTGATTCGCGGTTCTTGTCGAACTACCTGCAACGAATCGCCGGACTTGAAATGCAACTCGGGCAAGTCGAACAGGCACTTGCGACCGGACGAGAATTGATCGCGGCTCAAAGCGGCAACCCCGAACCTTATCGTTTCTATGCCGATTTATGTTTTCGCAGCGGCCGTGATGAAGAAGGCATTGAAACGCTTCGGCGCGCGTTGCGAGCGGCACCTCGCGACCAGGAATCCCGCGGCGCTTTGGCCCAAGCCCTCGCAGATCGTTTCCACACCGATGAGGCGATCGAGTTGTATTGGCAATCGGCAGAGACGACTGATGATATTGGCGATTTGAAAGTCATCGTCACCCGGCTGGCGCCGCTGTACGAGCGTAAGGGCGACTTCTCGCGATTGGTCAGCCGACTGGAACAGCACGGCCGTGAAACCTCGGACACACGGTCAGCTACTTTGCTGATCAGCGAATCCCAGCGTGCCATCAGCGATCTTGGCGCAGCGCGTCAAACGCTCGAACCGCTTTTGGCCGAAAACCCTCGTGACACCGAATTGCTGCAACAGGTGGTCCTGCTTTCCAGTCAAGCAGACGATTTTGAAACGGCGCTGCAGTATCAAAAACAGCTCGTCGCGTTGGCCGATACGCCGGAACATCGACGGTCGATGCTGATGTTGATGATCCAAAGCGGCCAACTTGACGAGGCCGAAGCAGCGCTTTCGCGACTTGAGGGTACAACCGATCCGGCGACGATGGTTTCAATGATCGACCGATTGATCAATCAACAGGAGCATAAAACGGCAGTGCGAATGTGTCGTGCTGCGCTACAAAAGAACAGTGATTTATGGGAAGTGCAAACACGTCTTGCGGCGTTGCTGGTAATGGAACAGCAGTACGACGAAGCGATTGAGTTGGCCGACACCATCCGATCGCTACCCATTTCCGATGAAACTCGGCCAGTATCCAAACCGGCGGTACCACGTCGCGCGATGCCAGGGTCGAACCCAACGGCGTCACAGACGCCACGTTTTCAGTCCAGCCAGCAAACGTATTACTTCGCATCCCTATTCCAACTCGGTCGTTATGCGAATCAAAGCTATAGCCAGCGCCAATCCAGCGTCTTGTCGGTCACGTCGTTTGGCAAGGCTCGATTTGCCGCATTGGCGATCAGGTTAGCGGCCGCAGCGAAACAGGGAAATCTTGACGATGTCATCAAGTCCATGACCGATCAGGCGGCGTTAGAGAAATCAACGGATGCCGAGCAATGGTGGCAAGCATACGAAGCGCTGGCCATCGCGACGATGTACGGACCTGAGCCCACATCCAGTACAACCAATTCACCCTCCGCGAATCAACTGCAAGAAATTGGGTGGCACTTGGTGGAGTTGGACCCACAGGAAGCATCGTATTTTGTGTGGATGCAACTAGCCGCGCGCGGTCAGCAGCGGAGCAGATCGGCCTACAGTGGCCAGACAGCGCAACCGCCGGAACCGCTGCCCGATGACCAGTTGGACAAGCTGGTGAGCTACGTTCTGTCCCAACAAGATGGCGCCAGTGCGCCGTCTAATTATTTGTCCTACTATCATCGGTATAGTCGCGCGTGGTTGTACGAAGAACTTGTTGCCGCCGGACGTGAAGCCCAAGCAAACGAGATCGAGTCATCGATTCCGACGAAGGTGGAATCGGTGAGCGACGCGAGTTTAGCGCTGCAGTTTTTCGTCCAGCGGAAAGACAGCGAAAAGATCAATCTCATCCTCGAACAGATTCGTTCGCAGTTGACCGAATGGGCTGATCTGGCCGACAAGTCGAAACTTTCGGAACTGTTACAGTTGGCGGCCGCTGCTCCTTCGGTCACCAATACAGAATCCTATCGCGGCACGATTGAGCTGATGATCGCGGGCGAAGTGCTATCGCAAGAATCGAATCGCTATCGTCGCAATACCTCAACGGCTGCCCTGGGTACGGTTTCCGCGCATGTCGCTTTAAGCAGCGGGGCGTACGCCAGTCACGAGATCCAAATCCCGTTTTCGTCGCAGCTGATGTCTAGCAATTTCAGTCAAAGATTCTATCAAGCATTCAAATTCAACGAAGATACCCCGGGCCGAAAAATAGCAATCAAGCATCTGCAAAAAGACTCAGTTGTTTTTGAAGATCATCCCGATCGAGCGAGCGCCGAACGCAAATTGCGAGGTGTCTTGTCCGCGTTTTCCATGTGGTGGATCGGAGACATGGATGCGGCATATCGATTGATCGCAAATATGAGCGAAGCGTTTCCAAATGACAACGATTTGCGAATCGAAAGAGCGCGGCTCGCTGCCGAACTGAAACGCCCGCGGGAAGCACTCGCGGCGCTCGATGCCATTAATCCGCTGGACCAGTCGGTGCTTCGCACTCGTGAGATGGCGGCGATGAATCTGGCGTCACAGTTGGGCGAAATCAATCGTGTCAAAGAAGCCGCCACGCGGCTTTTCGGAATGCGGCTGGATCAATCAATGTCGCTGGCACTTTCCGATCAACTCGGGCGATTGGGGATGCGAGAAATGGCAGCCGCCGTGCTGCAGCGGACTCAGCGACGTGGTGGGCAGTCACCACAACAGATTCTCGAAATCGCGAACTCGTATCAGCGGATTGGTGAAAATCAAGCGGCGGCCGAGGCTGCTTTCACTGCCCTTCGCAAACTTAACACCAGCAGTAGCAGCAACAATTCGTATTACCAACGACAAGCCGTAACGTTGCTGACCAAAGCAGGCCGACTGGATGGACTGCTGAAGCAAGCTGAACAGCGAGTGAAGTCATCACCAAAATCGATGCGACTAAGAACCGAGTTAGCGGAATTATACACCGCCGCCGGTCGCAAAGATGACGCGGACCGTGTCCTGCAGGTGATCGCCGAGCAGCGTCCGAATGATCCGCAGACGCTGCTCGCGACCGCGAAAAAGCTTTCCAGTGCGGGTAAGCACAGCGAGGCGGTCGACATGTATTTGTCGGCGTTCGAGAAACACCCCGAACGAATACGGAACGATTACTACGAATTTGAACGAGCCGTGATTTCGGCGAAACGAATTGATCATGCTTACGACGCATTCTTAGCATGGGACCTCACCAGATTGGATGAATACACGCTCGGCAGACTCGCAAATCTCTATCGACGGTCTAACGCCAAACCGTCACCGTCCGTATCGAAATTCATCCGGAATCTGCTCAGCGAGGGAAGTCCAAACTCAATTGCGGAGGTGATGCGGAATATGCGAGATATGAAGGATTTTGCCGAGGGTGGCGAGGTCTCGGATGTCGTGAGGCGAATTTTCGCATCGGAGGAAGTCTACGATCCGAATGCAAGATTTTGGACAGCCATCAGCCGTAGTAGTGGTGGCCTTCCCAATGGCGCATTCGAACGATGTCTCGACGTGATCGACGCGGACGAAGAATTGCGTGCCGACGTCGTTGCTCTGTTGCAAACGCGGCTTGACGAAGAACCTTTTCACCCTGTCGCCGCACCTGTGCTCGCGACTGTCAATCTATCGACTGCAAAACGAAACGAAACCGTCAAGACGATCAGGAAACTTTTAAAACAAAAGGAGATGAAAACGCACTACTACTTGTGGTGGCAAATCGGTCAATTGGTCTCGGAAAAGAAAAATTTGAAATCGCTGGCGGTTTCAATTTTTGAACATGTTCAAAAACACGAAACCTCAAACACGAGTGGATCAAGTTACCAGTATGGAATCGGTGCTCGATTGGCCGATGCCTACTCCGACGCAGGCTTAAGTGAGAAAGCGAGAGAGCAACTATTGATTGGCTATCGCGAAACGGACCACTCTCGCGACAACCAATACAATCCCGGTTATGGCGACTACCAAGAGATCCGCAGCTTTCTAGAGATCGGGGATAAGTTGGTCTCGGTTGATGCACCGCTTGAAGCGGTTCAAATCTATATCAAAACGCTCAGCGAGCCTGAAAAGTTCGCGCGCGCCAAACGCTACACCGGTCGAACGAATTACCAAGATCGGTTTAGAAAAGCCCTCGACGCGGCAATCAGCAGCATGGCGCCTGAGCACTACCAGAAATACCTCAAGTCACTTATCGACGATGAATCGCGGCCCGATGATCCAACCAAACCTCGAGTCAACCTTTCCGCAATCGCGGCGACTGAGAAGATCGATCCAGATCAGAGTTCGATCGCGGTGATGGTTGCGGCGACGCTGGCAAAGACAGACGCAGGCCGAAAACAATTGATGGTTGCGTATGATCAACTCGCGACGCTCAGCGAAACAGTTCCGACTGATTGGTCCGTTGCCGCGATGCAAGCGATCATCAGTGTCGCATCGAAACACGACGCCGCTAGAGACGATCTGACCAAGGTCGTCGCGCTAGTACCATCCGCCGATGGCGAAAATAGTGACACTGCAACAAAAGGAACATCCACCAGCGATATCTTGTCACTCTATTCTCTCGCGATCTTTGCTTTGCAAAGTGATCAGTCCGACGTCCTCAGTGCGGCGACACGGTTGACGGAAAAAATCGCTTCGTTGGCACAAGAGCGCGAACAACGAGATATCGCCCGTGTTTTGACCTTGGCGAAACTCAACACAGCGAGTGCAACGAGTGATCCGGCCCAGCTTGCGTCGTCACTGATGGACATGTTGGATGCAACCGCTGCGCCGAGCGACCCACCGAAAGTCGTCACTCAGGCCGTTGCGGACGAGTGCATAAAGATTGGTGAATCGGCTCTAGAAAGCGGAGCCAGCAAGGTGGCGATCGAAGCCATCAAGCGAGCTTTGGGTGGAGGCCCACCGTTACGAGTGCTTCAGCAGACTGGAGCCGGATCCAATGCCTTTATTATTTCGCAGCGATCGACTAGCAGTTCGAGTTCGGATGATTTGTCCGCGGCGGCAAAATTAGAAAGTTTGGTTCAGCGAGTTAACAAGCTGGTGGCCAAACTCGCTGAAAAGGATGACACCGAAGCCCTGCTTTACCAAGCTCTGGGAACTGTCGTCATGCCCGAATCGAGAAAGAACGAAGTCTTTCCGCACCTGATTCGCATTGTCGGCAACGGGGCAACAAGTATCGATAGCGATGGTCGGTACCATTGCGAAAGCATATCGCGAAAGCTGGCTGAACTTGCGACCGATCTTGGTAAGACGACCGAGTTGCGAAACCAGCTAGATGAACGTCTAAAGCTGAGCGGCGACGCACTCGCGATTGCATTGATTAAGACCCAGATTGCGGTCGCATCACGAGACTCGGCTGAGATCGAACAGGCCCTACGGACATTTGCAAAAACAGTTGGCATTCCGTTCGGCAACTCGGCAAATCAAGTGGCTGCTACGAGTGATCTTGACAGTAATGCCGTCGAAGCCGCCAACTTACTGCTGCACGCGGTTGAGCCTACCGATGTAATTTCATCACTGTCGATCACCGATGCCATCGAGCAGCAACTGTTGCAAATGGCGACTCGTGACAAAACGCTTGCCGAGCATGATGATTTATGGCGACGTATCTCGCATCGAATCATCGAGTCAGAGAATACGGACGAGAAGACATGTCGCCGCGTCGCCGAAAATTTTCTCGATTCGGTTCGACTGCACTACTCGAACTATAGCGGCAGCTACGGTGCTGACCGTGCTCGCATGGAACGCAAGAACCTAGGCAATGTCGCAGTCAAAGCTGGACGCTGGGCTCTTGCGGGGGAAATGTTTACCGGCAGCGGTGAACAGCTTGATGGGCTAAAAAATCATTCGCAACCGCAATCGCTCGTGCCTTTCGCAATACAGCTTTCCGATGCACCGATTGAACAACAATACCAGCTTCTTACGAAAATCGTGTTCGGCGACGATTCGGATAGCGAACTGACCGATTGGACCAGTTACATCCTGTACGCGGTCCCGCCGCCGGAGCTGCAGTCGGTCGTGCCGAGGCTCAAGAAAATTCACGATCTTCCTATTCCACATCCCGACTTTTCGGTCCTCAGCGCGTCACTGTTACTTTGCCATGCGGCTGCAGAGTGTGGAAAAACGGACGAACTGGTGCAACGACTGAAACCGCTTGTCAAAGAGCCCGGTGACAGCGTCGATGCGATGATCGGATTAGCCCTGCTAACGTCGGGTGACCGTGGCGCAGCGGCCAAATTTCTTCCTCGCATCCGAACCCATTTGACGGAGAACGCACCCAAACTTAATTCCACGAAACCCATACCCTATACTTCTGGATTCTTTGCCGCACGCTGTTTGTCGATCCCAGATCTTCGGGAACTTGCGGTCAAGGCGCTCGAAAAATTCGATATCCACGTCCGACGTAGCCGGTTGGCCTACTCGGTCACGTTCTTTGCGAGTGGTCTTGCCCTCAATGGCGGCAACCTAGCCGCCGGTGCGACCGCAGAATCGCCACTAGACCATTTTGTCGCGGCGCAACTGCCTTTTCGCGGTCGACCCGAATCGGTTAGCAGCGAGTTTTTGTCGATGCGCAACAATGGAAGTGTTACCAGCGTCAGCGGCGCGGATAAGAATATATTGATGCTTAAGTTTCCTGTCACAGGCGACTTTTCGTTTTCGAGTCGCAACATCCAGCGTCGGGCAGGGACATTCAGTGTTGCGTACGACGGAATCATGTACGCCAACACGGCTAAAGACATGACGATCACCACTCGCGGACAGATCTCGCGCGGAGTCGCGGCGTTTCCGCATAACGGATACGACAAAGCAAAGGACTTGATGCTTGGGCTGATCGGCAAGAAGGGCCAGGTGACCGCGACGATCAACGGCGAAGAAGTGGTTACCGATGAACCGACAAACGGGATGCCTTTCCTGGGATTAGTGAAAAGAGGTACGGCGATCTGCGAGGTCACGGATATCAAGCTGACCGGCAATCCGGTGATTCCAAGACAGGTGAACATGATCGACGAGCAGATGCGCGGTTGGTCGATGCAAATCTACGGCGGCGTGCTGCCGGCGTTTGAATTGCCAATACCCCCTAGCGACGATGTTGCTGTGATCCAAAAGCAACGTCAAGACATCGCAGCGCGGCGACGCGAGTTATGTACTTGGTTTGTAGAAAACGATGAACTATTGACCGGTGATCGAGACGCCATCGGTGCCGAAGGTGAGATGAAACATGTGCAGTATCTACGTCCGCTCTGCGACGGCGAATCGATCAAGTACGAATTCTTTTACAAGCCGGAAAAGTTCGAAGTGCATCCGACGGTTGGCCGCACCGCGCTGTTGGTTCGTGATGAAGGTGTCAAACTTCGTTGGTTAAAAGTCGAAGGATCACAAGAGAGCAATGACATCGACCCGCTCAATGAAATCTCGCCCGTCCATGTTTTGGCAGATGCGGACGATTACGCGCTGATCGCACAAGATTGGAACAAGGTAACGTTGACGGCAGTCGAAAATGGCGTGCGGATTACGGTCAACGGAAAACAGATTTGCCGTGTTGAAACATCGCCGAACGAGAAATTCGGGATACTCGCGGAGAAAGATCGCAAGGCTCGCATTCGCAACATGAGGCTAACGGGACCTTGGCCAGAAAAGATTCCCGACGACCTGATGGCGGCAAAGCACGGGAATAAATAGTCGGTCCGCGACAGTCGCTTTTTTGAGGTGATTGTTGTCTTTTCCTTCGCGGCGGGCCGTGCGAGAGGAGGTGCGCATCTAGTGTCTTCGAATTTTTTAAGGGTTTTCGCCTAAGAAAACGCACTATGATTCGTTAGACCGACGTCGCGAGTCCCCGGATCGTGGCGGACGCCCCATACTCTTCTCTTCAGGACCGAACCTCGATGTGTACTTCTGTTCGGCAATTTGCCCTTTTCAGCCTGTTTTTACTCCCTTTGGGTATCAGTACCGCCATGGCCGAACCGATCGGATGGATCGAACGATTCGCACTTGCCCAAGATCGCGAAGCGGTGCTGAACGAGCTGATCCCCGGATCTGAGGACTATTACTTTTATCACTGTCTGCACCATCAAACGACCGGCCAGCTGGACCAGTCCGAAGCAATCCTGAAAGCGTGGTTGGCCGAACACAAGGGACAAGAGACGCCGGTCATCCGTGGCATGCTGGACCGTCAGCGACTGTTGACGTATCGCGAGTCGCCGCAGCGCACGATCGACTATCTGATTTCTCGTCTCGGCGTAAAACTGAATCACGCTCCGCCGGCGATCAAAGGCGAGCGACGCTACCCCAGCGAACTATCGGCCGATGTGATCCAGCTTGATCGACTGGTCATCGATGCGCTGCGCGGCAATGATCCGTTAAAGCCCGCAGGGATGCGACATCTGGCGGAAAAGTTTCGCAGTGATCAAACCGCCGGGTTACCGATCCAGTTGCAAGATTTTTTGAAACGCGTCGACGGTGCTTATCTGTCAAACCTCGGTGACTTGGTCGTCCAAGAACTGAAAATCCGGCCGGCCAAGGAAGTTCGGTTCGGTGACTTGGCCGCGCATCGCTTGTTGACACTCGACGAACTGGACCAACTCGCTCGGCAGGTACCGGCGGTCGCCGATGACAACGCGTTCGTCGACGCCAAGCTTGTGCGACTGCGTCCCAGCGCCGACAGCGATCCGAGTCAACAGATCAACGTGCGTTTAGATTATCTCACACGAGTCGAGTTGTACGTCCGTACGCTGCCGGCCAGTTACAACTCTTTGAAGGCAGCAGCCACTTATCGGTTGTTGGAAGCCAACTTGAATGTCGGCCGGTTTGATCGCGAACTCTTCATGCGATACCTGCAATTGCCACGAACCAGTCCGATTGTTCATCCCCAGTGGATTCGCCGGATAGGAAATCACGCCCGGCTTGGCGACGATTTTATGAAAGTTGCGTTGTTGCCGCCCGTTGGCGACGAACAGCCGCTGGTTCGTACCTACCTCGAACACTTTTTGCGAGACGCCGAAGACGCAAGCGCGTTCGAACCTTTTTTACAGCCAGAATACTTGCGTCGAGTGTTTGCCGAAACCAAGTTACTTGCCGGCGTCGGCGATCCCGATCAATGGTACCGAATGTTGTCGGGGCCACAACGCAAAGTGCTGCGAGATTCCGTACAGCTTCGTTTGGCAGCTGAAAATCCAACACATTTGCATGACGCACCGGCCAAATTGATTGTCGATATCAAGAACATCAAAGATTTGGTCGTACGAGTCTATGAGATCAATTCGCATTCATACTATCGCACACATGACAAGCCAATCGATACCGATATCGACTTGGACGGTCTGGTCGCGACTCACGAGAGAACGATCGCATTCAATCACCCGGCAGTCGAGCGTCACCGCGAAGCGATTCAGATCGATGAAATCTCGGGGCGGGGTGTCTGGATTGTGGACCTCGTCGGAAAAAGCCTGCGGGCTCGCGCATTGATCCGTCGTGGTGATTTGCACCATGTCGACAGTACGTCAGCCGACGGCATGGTCTTCACGATCGTCGATGAAAACCGATTGCCCGTCGCCGGCGCAACCATGATCGTCGGTTCACAAGAGTTTGCTGCGGACGCCCAGGGACGAATCGTCTTGCCGCCCGTCGTTAACCAAGTCAATCGAATGGCGATCATCAGTGATGGCCAGATTTCGAAACCAGTTCGTTTCCCGCACCTTCGCGAAAGCTATGACTTGGCCGCAGGCATGCATTTGGATCGTACACAGGTGCAAAGCGGCGGTGTCGCAAAAGTTCTCATTCGTCCTCGACTTAAAATGTCGGGCCAGGTCATCGATCCAGTTTCGCTGACCGATGTTTCCGTCCTGGTCGAAGCGACCGATCTGGAAGGCATCGCGACCACGAAAGTCATCGAAGACATCAAGCTGGACCAGAATCAAGAACTCGTCGTGCCAATCCGTGTCCCAGCCCGTTTGGCTGACCTGCATGTCACGCTGAGTGGAAAGATTGCCGGGTTGGCCGATACAAAGCAGCAAACCTTGACGACCGATCACCACTGGGATATTGCCGGCATCCGTCGCACCGAGCACACGCGAGATGCCTTTCTAACCAAGGACGGCGAGCAGTTTGTGATCGAAGTCCGAGGACGCAGCGGTGAGCCGATCGCTGGTGCCACTGTAACGGTCTCGCTCGAGACCACGATGCGACGGCGCCCCGTTGATCAAACACTCCAGTCCGACGACTCGGGACGAATTCAACTCACCCCGCTTTCACATGTCACTGGAATTCGTTATGGCGTCGCCGGCGGTCTGCAACATCATCGCGATCTGCAACTCGATCGCGTGACTTGGCCAAGTGTGATCCACACGACCTCCGATTCCGATATTCAATTGCCGCTGGATGCATCCGAAGAGCCATCAAACCAGCGATATCGCTTGGTCGAGCGGCGGGGCGGTCAGATTCATGCCGACATGTCGCGTTTTGTTCAAGCAGACAGTGGGATGTTGACGCTGGAAGCCTTGCCCGCGGGCGATTACCAACTGATCGATCGGCAAACCGGTGCGATCACCACCATCGCTTCGGTCGCCGGGCCGCAGATGGATAGTGTCGCGGTTGGCTTGGTTCGCCACCGATCGATGAATCCAACCCAGCCATTGGGCATCAAAACGATCAGCGTCGGCGACCGCGGTTTAACAATTCAATTGGTTGGCAGCACTGATCATGCCAGAGTTCATCTGTATGGATCGCGATACCTCGATGCGGTACGACCGGCGGACGCTTTGCATGTTTCGCTGCCGAGTCTTTCCGGGCGTGGGATCGCACTGTCACGGTGTGGATACATCAGCGATCTGCGACTGGGTGATGAGTACCAGTACGTGCTGCGACGTCGATTCGCAGAAAAGTATCCGGGCGTGATGTTGCCGCAGCCAGGTGTGATCTTAAATCCATGGGAAACGGAAGAAACGACCAACCAAAGCCAAGCCGTTTCGGCCGGTGATGCGCTGTCGCCATCGGCCGCCGCGCCGAATTCTGCAGGTTCAATGAGCCGAAGGGCCTCAGCAGAGCAAGCGTCACAAGCAGCGTCGTCGGACTTTGACTTCATCGCAGACCCAGGGGTCGTGATCGCGAATTTGGCCGCCGATCAGAATGGGGTGATCGAAATCCCCGGCGAAACGATCGAGGGACTGCCGATCTTGCAAGTCGTGGTAAGCAATTCAACGACGACGATTCAGCGGACGATTTCGACGTCGCTGCAGGATTTCGAAACGGTGGATTTGCGGCTGGCTCAGTCCTTATCGGCCGACCGCGCGATGTCGTTTCAACGTGCCGTTTCGATCGTCAGCAAAGAACAACCGCTGGACCTGGCAAGCCTGGGCACGGCGCAAATGCAGATTTATGGCGACGTTTCCAGTGTGATGAAGCTGTATCAAACGCTGATCAATGATCCTCGACTGGCCGAGTTTGACGTACTGGCCGATTGGCATCAGCTGGATTCCGAAACGAAACTCAGAACCTATGCGCAGCTGGCCAGCCACGAGCTACATCTTTTTCTCTGGTCGCACGACCGAAAATTCTTCGACGACGTTGTCGCACCCTACTTGGCTAACAAAAAGGACAAGCAATTTGTCGACGAATGGTTGCTCGAAAATGATTTGACGCCGTACACGCAACTTTGGCAATACAACCAATTGAACGCGGCTGAACGGGCGCTGTTGGCGATTCGTCTGCCGGAATCAAATCCATCGATCCGCCGCGAACTGCGCGAGATCGTCGCCAATCAGAGAGTTAATAATGAACAAGTCCGACGTCAGATTGAAAGTGCACTGCGCCTGAACTACATGAACGAAGTTGCCGATTTTGAGGAAGACGCATACGCCGATGGTCGCGATTACACCGACAACTTTGCCATCTTGAAAGATGACGACGGCAATGGCCGAGCCGAGACCGAGGCAATGGCTTTCGGCGGCGTTCGGGCGCTAAAGCGAGGGCAACGCGAAATGCCAATACTCGGCAAAGCTTTGGCGGGCGGTGCCGTGGTCGGCCAAGCGTTTCGCGGGCGGTCCGGCGGTGGCATGGGCGGCGGTGGTACGTTTGGGTTCTTTCGAGAATTGGACAGCACCAAACAGTGGGCCGAAAGTCACTACGATCGCATTCGCGTGGTAGGCGGCCCCGACCCGGCAGGCCTGATCCCGATTGATGCGTTTTGGGCCGATCTGTCATTGTGCGATGAAGCCGAGATTCGCGCGTCTGAACATATTCTTGATCCGGTGGGCAATCGGCACGCCGCTCTAGTCGCACTCGCGTTTTGTGGTTTGCCGTTGCAAGCGGGTGAAATCGGTTTGCCTGATGATCGTCAGCATCCCTACGCTCCCGCGCATCCAGTGGTGGTGGTGACAAAGCGGTTGCAGACCTTGCAGCCGTCCGAGAAAGATTCCAGCATCCTGATCGGGCAGCGCTTCACCGCATCAAGCGTACGCAATGAAAATTCTGATGCGGACTTGGATCCTAACGAGTTTTTGACGGGTGAACCTTACGTTGGTCAAACGGTGGTTTCAAACCCGACCGCCCAACGACGAGTCGTTGATGTGTTCTGGCAGCTGCCGGCCGGCAGCGTTCCGCTCGGTGGCAGTCAATCGACTGACAGCCGCACCCTTTCATTGGAACCCTTCGCGGTCCAAGCGATCGAGTATCAATTCTATTTCCCCAAAGCCGGCAAATTTGAACATTATCCGGCGACCGTTTCGGCGGCAGGAAAGTTGCTGGCCCGGGGCACCGAGAAACAGTTTCGCGTCGTGGATGTCCCTGCCGAAGACGACACCATCACTTGGCAGAAACTGGTTCGCACGGGGACGCCGGACCAGTTGGCCGATTTTCTTAAAGACGCCAACCTTCGCAAACTGGATTGGTCGCTGGTGGCCCATCGCATGCATGACCAAGATGTCTATCGCACAATTATTCGGACGCTCGGTGACGCAAGCCTGCCTATCACAGAGCTATGGGCCTATGCACTCAAGCATCGTGATGAGTCGGCCTTGTCACAGTATTTGTCCATGCGAAACGACCTGATCGACCGTGTCGGCCCGGTACTGCGCAGCCCGTTACTGAATGTCGATCCGATCGCGCGACGCAAACACGAATTGCTAGAGTATGCCCCGCTGGTACGAGCGAGGATTCATCGTTTGGGCGAAGAAAACGAAATTCTGAACCCGACCTTCCTGAACCAGTATCGCGAATTCATGCGTGTGCTGAGTCATCGTCAGAACGTCGAAAGCGATGAAGCCCTCGTCTTATCATACTATTTGCTAATCCAGAATCGCATTACCGAAGCGATCAAAACGTTCGACGCGATTGATGCCGTTGCCGTCTCCGCAAAACTTCAGTACGACTACATGAAGGCATATTTGGCGATGCATCGCGGCAACGTCGCGGTTGCCCAACAACTCGCGCGCCAACACGCCGACCATCCCGTGCCACGGTGGCGAGCCAGGTTCCGTGAACTGGGTCTGCATTTGCAGCAACAAAAAGACTTGATGGTCCGAGAGCAACTTGTTTCGCTGGATAAATCAACCTCGGAAGATGATTCCGCACCGACGGATGGAATCATTCAGGGCAGCGGTGACTTGGCCCTGATGGACCGCGATCGACGTCAACAGACCGCGTCGACAATGCAACCGGACGTCGGCGTCCGAGTCGAGGGCAACACGCTGAGGATCGACCACCGAAACGCAAAGGACGTCACGATGAACTTGTACGGCGTCGACCTGGAATTGCTATTCAGCAAAGCACCCTTCGTTCGCGAAGATTTGCAACGGATGGCAATGGTTCGGCCGATGCAATCCGAGACGATTACCTTTGATGACGAAACCGGCGTCGGTCGATACGAACTGAATGAAAACTTGCAGCGTCAAACTCTATTGGTCGAAGTCGTTGCCGGGGCGTCGCGATCAACCGCGTTGTTCTATGGTGGTCGCATCACCACGTACGTGTCTGAAAGTTTTGGGCAACTGCAAACCACCGACGTGGCGACCAGTCGACCGATCAGCACCGCTTACGTCAAAGTCTATGCAAAGTATCCCGGCGGAGACGTGCGGTTTTATAAAGACGGATACACCGATGCGAGAGGCCGATTCGACTATGCCAGCGTCAGCGCTGCCGATGCCAAGGGAGCCGAGCGATTCGCGATTCTGGTCATGAGCGAAGAAGAGGGCGCTACGTTGCACGACGTCGCGCCACCGAACCGGTAATTGAAGATGCGAGTCAGGAGAGCGGTTCGACGTCCACTTTCACTTGCAGCGTCGTCAAGCCGCCACCCAAAACGACTCCGCGCATCGGAGTGACGTCGCCGTAGTCACGTCCGACGCAAATCGGAATGTGGTCCAATCCGACCAGGCACGCATTGGTCGGATCCATATCGATCCAACCGACATCGTGACCCGCATAAACACTGATCCAGGCGTGGGATTCATCGGATCCGACCAGTCGAGGTTTTCCCGGCGGCGGATCCGTTCTCAGATAACCACTGACGTATCGCGCCGGGATCCCTAGGCTTCGTAGACAGCCGAGTTCGATGTGCGCGAAATCTTGACAGACGCCCGCCCGCAGTGTGAATGCTTCCTCAACGTGTGTGTTGACGTGCGTCGCGGTCGTGTCGTAACGAAAGTCCTTATAGATGCGTTTGGTCAGGTCCAAGGATGCGTCGATGATCGAACGGCCTGACGCAAAGGATCGTCGGGCATAGTCAGCAAATGCCTCGGACCGTCCGATCCGAGGTGAATCAAAAGCGAATTCGCCAACCGCAAGAGTTTTTTCATCGCGAGAGGTCGAAATGGTCGATGCGATTTCTTCCCAGCTTTGCGGCGCAACGGATTGTGCGTCTTGCGGCGGATTGATGGTGACGTCACTGGTTACGCATACGTCAAGTCGATGATGCAAGGATTCGATCGCAAACGTTTCGACCAGATTGCCGAAATAGTCGCGATGCCGTTCGATCGAATCGGGTACTGGATCGATCGATAACGACGATTCATTGACGACGACCTGCGCATCGGAACGCGGAAACATCCGCAACTGGTTTTGACAAATCGCCACCGGGTCGGAATACCGGTACTCGGTTTGATGAGTGATTTTGTACCGCATGTACTCGTTCGATGATCGTGGTTAAGGAGTTAATTCATCGTCGACGCTGGGAGCAACTTGACCAGTAATGACCTGTGTCACCCCGGTATGAATCAGATATCTTGCTTCGATGGCATTGGACAACGCGGGAACCTTATCGATGATCCAAATCATCAACGCTTCGAGGGCTTCGCGTTTGCCATTTTCCTGCGGTTTCCCGTGTGCTTCGCGTTGGCTGAGGGTTTTGATATTGGACAGCCGTACCGGGTGTAACAGTTCTTCTGCGATGCGTTGATCCGGACCCAAGCCGACCTCGTTTGTGTCTGATGGCAATTGCCGCAGTAACGAATCGATCCTTTCCAATTGAAATAAAATCGACCGAGGATTTGTCTCATCGGTGACCAGCAGATCGAGTACGGGTTCGGGCTGCAACAAACCCAGATACCTTGAACGGTATGTCATCAGGCTGTCGGTTGTTTCCAGAACGGCTTCATTGAGTCTTGATTCGTTGCGAGCAGGCTGGACCAACGTCGCCGTCAATAACTCGGCGGTTTGATTGGTCCTTTCGATCCGTCGACCCAACTGCAGAAACCGCCAACCGTGAGTTCGCGTGATACTTTCACTGGCCAGTCCCGAAAACGCCAACAGATCGGTGACCAATCGATTCAAGCGTTCGATCGCCGGACCGACGTCGCCCGTTTGAACCGGACCGGGCGTCGCCAGATCGTCGCCGACACGTTTGATGATGCGGTAGGCGTCGATCGAGATTCGATCGCGGACGGCGGCCGCGTTGTAAAGGATGGACTGAATCGATGACTGCAGACCGCGAGGTTGCGACATGTCAAAGACGCTAGAGGGCAAATGCAATTCCAAGTCCGGCATGGCCGATCCGAGTCCATCGATCGCGTAATCCGGTTCGATTTGACCGATCGTCGCCAAAGCCGCCACCAAGCCGGGCATCTCGGGCAAGTCCGAAATTTCTTGTTCGCCGACAAGCCGTGTCAGAGCCGTTCGCAGCAACCGGGCGATCAATTCACATCGCTCGGCGTAACGCCCCAACCAAAACAAGTGCTCGGCAACACGACTGGGCAATTCATCACCACTGCGAGTGATTCGAATCGCCGCTCCGGTCCGCGGCAACAGCGTTTGCAGATCACCAGCGGGTTGTTCACAACTGATCCAACAATCTTGGGACAGGCGCGCCGCGTGTGGCGATTCCCCCAACGTGTCTTCGTCATCACTGACCCGCGAAAGTCCGCCGGGCAATGTGTGGACGTCGTCCGAGGTTTGAACTTGAAACGAACGGAGCGCCAAATGCCACGAATGCATTTTTCCTTCGTGCCAGACAGGCGTCGTGCTGTGCAAGAGTCTCTCTTGTGCGATGTAGCGATGCGGCTGGGTTTTCAGTTGTGCGATCAAATGGTCTCGCTGTGCGGCGGTCATCGACGCAGGGTTGATCGGTGCGTTACCGGTGATGGCAAATGCGGGTCGAATCAGCAGCGTATCCAGGTTGCTTAGTACGTGTGAAAGCTCTTTCTTTCCGCCGCACCAATAAGTCGCAACGCTGGGCAGTTTTAGATCTTCATTGAGCAAGAATCGGCAAGCCGAAGGCAAGAACGGCAAGAAGGCAGGTGCTTGCGCCATCACGCTGCCGATCGAATTTGTTACCGCAACATTGCCTTCGCGAACCGTTCTAAGCAGCCCCGTCGCACCTTCGACCGAATTCGGTTCCAGTTCCAGTGGATCGCACTTGCGGTCGGACACATGTCGCCACAGCACATCGATCGGCAACAAACCGCCCAGCGTTTTAAGATTCAATTGGTTCCCGCGCACCGCAAGATCACGACCTTGCACAAGTGTGTAACCCAAATAACGCGCCAAGTAAGCGTCTTCGAAATGGCGGTAACTGTCTTGGCCTGGGGTCAACAACGCGATCCGTGGGTTGTCGCGCATGCGAGGCGCCAGCGAATACATCTGGTCTCGCAGGATGCGAAAGAATCCCGCCACACGTCGAACAAAGCAACGGCGAAACATTTGCGGAAACACGCGGCCAGATATGATCCGATTTTCCAGCAAGTATCCGAGGCCGCTGGGGGCGCGTGTGCGGTCACTTGTCACCCACCAGTTGCCGCTATTGTCTCGCGCCAAATCAGTCGCCGTGACGTGCAAGCGGTGTCCGTCCGCGCCGGGCATTTGATGATAAACACGATCGAAGGTCGGATTGGACCACAACAGTTCCGGCGGAAAGACACCTTCGCTAAGCAATCGCTGGGGACCCAACAGATCATCAAGGACGGCCTCGAGCAAACGCACGCGCTGCTTCAAACCCGTGTCCAGTCGTTGCCATGACGCCTCATCGATCACCAACGGAATGGTGGCCAATTTCCAAGGTCGTTTCTTCTTGGCCGATTGGCTGTCGATGCTGAACGTGGCACCGTTTTCACGAATCAACTGATTGATCTGCTGCGATCTTTCGTTCAGGCCAGACGGACCGAGTGCATCGATCTCGTCAACCACTTTTTGCCAACTCGGGCGAACCTTGCCGTCCGCGGTCTTGCATTCGTCGTAACGCTGTGCGGACGTAGAGTATTCGGACAAAGTTCGAATCGTTATCGGAGTTTTGTTCAAATCCAGCCGCCATCTGGTGAAATATCGCGCGGTCGTGTCCTACGACCGTCTGTCAATCATTTTATCGACCACGGGACACTATGCGACCGGTCCATATTCATTGTGCTGAGACCCTTTTCGCAGGTCCAATGTCACTTGATAGGGTCGTGGCGACGAATCCGGTGGCCTATCCGCGATGACGGTTCGACCGCCCCGATGACCACTCTTTCGGAATCTGGCGGAGCGACGTGATTCGGCTTCTAAAGCGTTGATCGGAAAGATATCGTGCCCGACACCCGCCGGATGAACGGCATGGTAGGTACAGCCGCCGATCGAACGATTGGCTTGTCGATCGACCAGTTCGATTTGCAGCGGTGTATGAATGCCGATCGTTGGATGCAGACAACGTGGCGGTTGCCACGCGCGGTATTTGATTCCCGCGACGTATTGGGCCGACACACCGGTTGGATGCAGTGGCACGACCCGGCCGTTGCACATGACCGCATGCCGTCGCGGATCCATTCCGTCGACCAGCAACTGTAATCGTTCGACAGACGAATCGACAAACCTCGCCGTTCCGGCCGTCCCCTGCTCTTCGCCCATGACGTACCAAGGTTCGATCGCGCTGCGCAGTCGCATCCACACGCCTTGGTAACAGACCTCGCCGATAGCCGGGAAACGGAATTCCAAATGAGGTGCGTACCACTGTGGATCAATCGGCATGCCTGCGGCGTTCAGATCACTGACCACGCTACACAAATCTTGCCAGGCGAAATGAGGCAGCAAAAACCGATCGTGCAACGCATCGCCCCAGTGCGTCAGCGGTGCGTCGTATGGCTTTTCCCAAAACGCGGCGACGATGGACCGAATCAGTAACTGCTGCGACAAACTCATTCGAGCGTGTGGCGGCATTTCGAATCCGCGAAGTTCGACCAGCCCCAGACGGCCCGTGCTGCTGTCGGGCGAATACAGTTTGTCGATGCAGACTTCCGCTCGGTGAGTATTTCCGGTTAAGTCCACCAACAGGTCTCGGAACAAACGGTCGACCAACCACGGCGGCGTGTAAACATCCCGGGACGGCAGTTGTTCCAGCGCGATCTCCATTTCATACGCTGCATCACGGCGGGCTTCATCCATCCGCGGTGCCTGACTGGTCGGGCCGATGAACCGGCCGCTAAACAGATACGATAGCGACGGGTGGTTGTTCCAGAATTTGATCAGGCTGCCCAACAGATCTGGTCGTCTCAGGAACGGGCTGTCCCCCGGTGATCGTCCACCCATCACGATGTGGTTCCCACCACCGGTGCCGGTGTGGTACCCATCCAAATCAAATTTTTCGGTACCCAGCCGGCTTTGACGTGCTTGTTCGTACAACGTTTCGGTCGTGTGGACCAACTGGTCCCAGGACGACGATGGCTGGGTATTGACCTCGATGACGCCGGGGTCGGGTGTGACCTTAAAGTATTCGATACGGTCATCCGGCGGCGGCAAGTAGCCTTCCATGATGACCGGCAATTCGAGTCCGGCGCACGTTGCTTCGACGGCGGAGACGAGATCGAGATAATCTTCCAGTCGTTGTGTCGGCGGCATGAAAATGTGCAGCCTTCCGTTGCGACACTCCACGCACAATGCGGTCGAAATCACGTCCTCGTTGGTGGGAAGATCATCCTCGTCTTCCACATCCAATCTTTGCGGGTTGATGGAATCCGCTGCAAAGCCCGCTGGGGAAGAGGCCTGCGCACGCGTGTCCGGTTCGTTTCCTCGTGGCAGCGTCGATAGTTCAGCCCGCGGCGCCATCGGGTCCAGGGGCGTCGTGTAAAAAGCTTGATCGACAAGTGTTTTTGCCGGCAATGTGTCCAGCGGCAAACGCAACCCGATCGGCGAATCACCTGGGATCAAATACAGTTGCTCGCCGCGAACCGGCCATCGACCACTGATCCAACCCGGTCGTGCCTGCCACCACGCGCGACGCAGCGGCAAAACATAACCGACCGGTTTACTAAGCCCGTGCGTGAACGTCCGCATCATCATCGATCGTTCATTCGGGTCATCCAGTTTCGGGTCGGTTGGATCAACGTCGACCGGCAATCGGTGTTCGCGCCACAAGTAATGAAATACATCCTCGTGCACCGGAAACGTCATCTTCGAACTGATGCCCAGTTCGCGGGAAAGGAAAGAGACGAAACGCTTCGCGTCATCCGACGTGTGGCCGTAGTCGGTTCCCTCATCGGCGATCCATTGCGGGTCGTTCCAGAGGCTTTCGCCGTCTTTTCGCCACAGGCACGTTAAGGCCCACCTGGGCAACGATTCGCCGGGATACCACTTTCCTTGGCCGTAGTGCAGCATTCCGCCGGGTGCGAATTGGTCGCGCAGTTTTAACAGCAGCACGTTGCTGAGCACTCGTTTTTCTTCACCAACCGCCTCGGTGCTCCACTGCGGGTCATCCATATTGTCGATCGAGACAAACGTGGGTTCTCCGCCCATCGTCAAGCGAGCATCGCCGGCCACCAGATGTTGATCGACTTCGCGACCACACTGCATAATCGATTCCCACTGGGCGTCCGTGTACGGCTTGGTCACGCGTGGGTCTTCGTGAATCCGCGTCACGGACATTTCGTGATGAAATTCAACCTCGGTCGGCTCGTGACCTCCCGTGATCGGCGCGGCCGCGGTAAACGTCGGCGTGCAAGCCAGTGGGATGTGCCCTTCACTGGCGAACAGACCGCTGGTCGGATCGAGTCCGACCCAGCCCGCGCCAGGCAAATAGACTTCCGTCCAGGCGTGAAGGTCACAAAAGTCGTTGGTCGGGCCCGAGGGGCCATCCAGCGACGGAACATCGGACATCAATTGAATCAGGTAACCCGATACGAATCTTGCCGCCACGCCGAGTTGGCGAAACGTTTCTACCAACAGCCATGCCGAGTCACGACACGATCCGCGGTTAAGTGTGAGTGTTTCCTCGGGCGACTGGACGCCGGGTTCCATCCGCACCGTGTAATCGATCTTCTTTTGCAAGCGACCGTTGACATCGACCAACCAATCAATGATCCGGTCAGACGACTTCGGCAATGTGTCGATCCACTTGCCTAGCTTTTCAGTCCGCTCGCCCTTGATCAAGTACTGCGCAAGTTGCCGCTTTAGGTCGTCGGCATATTGAAACGGAAACACGTCACAGTGGTCTTCGACAAAAAAGTCAAAGGGATTGATCACCGTCATGTCGGCGATCAAATCAACCGTAATACTTAGATGGTCGACGGGTTTTTCAAAAACATATCGTGCGACCGGGTTGGCGAACGGGTCTTGTTGCCAGTTCACAAAGTGATCGTCCGGCTCGACGATCAAGCTGTACGAATCAATCTTGGTGCGGCCATGATAGGCGGGCCGCAGCCGAACCAGTTGCGGACCAAGATAGATGGGCCGCTCGTAGCGATACTGGGTCTTGTGATGCAGTGCGACGCGAATGGTCATGAAGGGATGGCAGCATGAAAGTAGTCATGATTCAGTGAAGTCCCAATATTGTTCAATTCAATCTGCACCGCATCGATGAACTGGTGCATGCCCCCCGCCAACACTTCCTTGACGCTGGTATTGGACAAGCGATGCCGAAGCGCGGCTGTTTGTGCTTTCGCGATAGCCGAATCCTCTTGGCCTTCGCTGGGTGTCGACGATTCTTTTTCGATCTGTTGCAGCGACCAATCGGCGCTGGCAACGCTATAGCGAACCGACCGCGGAAAGTCTTCGTTGAACAGAAAGAACTCGATCACACTCTCGAGTTCGATCAGCCGGTGTTTTCGGCGATACGCTTCGAACCCACTGATCGCCAATAGCAGCGCCGACCATTGCAGGTCGTCGATCGCGGTACCCACGTCATCCACACGCGGCAGCAAGTTAAAGTACTTGACGTCCAAAATGCGTGACGTCTTGTCGGCTCGTTCGATCATGCGTCCGACATTAGCAAAGTGCCACGACATGTCGTGTGACATCGTGCTATCGACGATGCCGGTCCACAACAATGCCTTTTGCCGAACGGTGTCAAAGAACTCGGGCGTCGGATCGATCTTTGACGCGGCCGCATTGTTCACGAAGTGATAAAAATCGTTTAACTGCTCGTAAGCTTCGGAGGAAAGCGTTTCGCGTACACCACGCGCGTTTTCGCGGGCCGCGCGAAGCACTGTCAGCATGGAACTGTGGTACTCAGCGTCAAAAGCCAAGAACTGGGTGACGGTATTGGCGTTAGCGTCGCCGTATTTCTCCTTGAAATACTCGTCGTCGGCGGTCACTTGAACCAACGGAGCCCAGGGATCGATCAAATTCTCGGGCTGGTCCAGTGTGAGGGTCCATGTCACTTCGAGAAAGCGAGAGATGTTTTCGGCACGCTCGACTTGGCGGCTCATCCAATAGATTGTTTCGGCGACGCGTGAAAGCATGTTTTGGGCGAAGGGCGACTGGGCGAAATAAAAAAAGAAGTCAGGATGCGTGTTCGTCGATGACGAGCGTAGTTGCCGTTGCGGCTAGCGAGCGATGCGACCGGCCAGCAAGTGGCGTGACCGGTCAGCAAGCGAGGTGGATCGTGATTCCTTGGCTGAGACGATGAGTTTGTTCTGTCCGCTGACCTGTTATTTGGACAGTGACGCGACTTCTTGGCCGGGTGTGGCAACGACCCAGGTGTCTTTGCTGCCGCCGCCCTGTGACGAGTTGACGACCAGTGACCCTTTTCGCAGCGCGACGCGGGTCAATCCGCCTGGCATCACCCACACATCATCCAATCCCGAACACAGAATGTAGGGTCTCAGGTCAACATGCCGGCCTTCCAATGCGTCATCGATCACCGTCGGGCACCGCGACAATTGCAGCGTCGGTTGGGCGACAAAGTTTCTAGGATTTTCGATGATCTTGGCGGCGTATTCATCACGCTCTTCCTGTGTCGCATGCGGTCCGATCAAGATGCCATAGCCGCCCGACTCGTTCGCCGCTTTGATGACCAATTCATCCATATGCTCAAGAACATATGCTCGATCATCATCGCGGAAACAGACATAGGTCGGCACATTGGCCAGAATCTGTTCTTCGCCCAGGTAGTACCGAATCATCTGTGGCACATAGGCATAGATCACTTTGTCGTCTGCGATACCCGTTCCCGGCGCATTGCACAACGCGACGTTGCCGGCGCGATAGGCACGCATGAGACCTTTGACGCCCAGCACTGACTTTTTATTGAATACCTCGGGGTCCAAAAACGTATCGTCCACGCGGCGATAAATGACGTCGACCCGTTGCAGTCCGTCGGTCGTCAGCATGTAAACCTTGTCGTTCTCGACGATCAGATCGCGACCCTCGACCAATTCGACACCCATCTGTTGCGCTAGATAAGAGTGTTCGTAGTAGGCGCTGTTGTAGACACCGGGCGTCAAAACCACGACTGTCGGATCGGACAGATCGTCGCGTGCCATGTTGCGCAACATTTGATACAAGTGCGATGGATAATCGCTAACCGGGCGAATCCTTGACGCGCCGAAAACCTGAGGAAAATTTTTCTTCATCACCATTCGATTCTGCAGCACGTACGAGACGCCTGAGGGACATCGCAGGTTGTCTTCGAGAACGTACATCGTGCCGTCGTCGCTGCGGACCAAATCCGTGCCGGTGATGTGGCACCAAACGTCACGTGGCGGTCGAAGTCCGACACATTGAGGCAGAAACGTGCTGGCCGATTCGATCAGTTCGCGTGGAATGATTCCGTCGCGAACGATCGCTTGTTCGCCATAGATGTCGCCCAAGAAACGATTCAACGCTCGGATCCGCTGCTGCAGTCCCGCTTCGGCGTGTTGCCACAACATGGTCGGCACGATCCGCGGTACGACATCAAAGGGCATGATCTTTTCGGTCCCAGCGCTGTCGCTGTAAACCGTAAAGGTGATCCCCATCTTGTACAGCGAACGCTCGATCGCATCCTGATGTCGACGTAATTCGCCGGTCGGTAACTGGTTGATCAGATCGACAAGCGCCTCGGTGTCGGGCCGGGCTACGTTTTGCGGATCGACAAGTTCATCGAAAAAGTTGTCGGTTTGATATTCGGCGAGCGTCGGCAGCACGCTTCGCTGAGTTTGCGATTGGTTTTGAATCGAATCACTCATATTCAATGGCGGATCGTGGTTCAGTCGTCGTGACAAGGATTCCGTCGGAACCGACGTATCGGTTCTGTCTTGGTGATCTCAGTCCGCCTCTGAGAACGCCCTATTCTATCGAATATGAGATCGTACGACGCCGTCGGTACCGCCATCACGCAAGATTATCAGGTTCGGCGGCTAGTTTTCCCTAACCGCCAGTTTCTGCTAGTTCGCCCACCTTCGAAGCCACAGTTCCAAAATCAGAAGGTTCCACAGTCGGTAACCGTGGCTTTCTTGACTGTTTTCGTGAACGCGCACGACATTGGCGATCGCTTCGGGGCGGAAATACGCGTGGATCCGGGCGTCGTCGGCCAGGATCGTGTCGCGGACCATCGGTTTCAGTTCGCTGCGAAACCAAGCGCCCACGGGTAAACCGAATCCCATCTTTTTGCGACGAAAGATCGAACGCGGAATCATCGAACCGAACGTGTCTTCGAGTATTAGCTTGCCTTGGCGGCCGCGAAACTTGTGGTGAACCGGCAACGACGCGGCAAACTCGACCACGCGATGGTCCAACATCGGTTGGCGGACTTCCAGACCATGCGCCATCGAGGCGATGTCGACTTTGGTGCAAATGTCGCACGGCAAATAAGTCTGCAAGTCAGCCATCGACGCACGCGTCACCACATCGCGCCCGGCCGATCGTTGCCAAGCGGTGTCCAAGAAATCAAACGGATCGTCACCAGGTAACTGAGCCAGAAAGTCATCGTTGTACAGCTCCGCACGTCGCGGTTCGGAAAAGATTTGAAGCCAATTCAGGTAACGCCGAGCGGTCGGTTCACCGATCGCTTCGAGAAACCGTTTGGCTCGTCTGACCACCGAACGTCGTTTGTTGGAATCACGAAGCTGCTGAACCAAACCGATGCCAGGAATGCGATGAACCGGAAAGATTTTTTGCAGCAGATTACTTAACCATAACGCTTGATAACGCTCGTACCCGGCAAACAGTTCGTCGCCGCCATCGCCGGACAACGCAACCGTGACTTCTTGGCGAGTCAATTGCGACAGGTACCACGTCGGCACGGCCGATGAATCACCGAACGGTTCGTCATAGTGCCAGACCAGCTGGTCGATCACGTCGACACCGCTTGGCGTAACCTCGAATCGTTGATGATTGGTTCCCAGGTGTGCGGCGACTTCTGCGGCGTAGGCCGTTTCATCAAAATCGGCGAGCGAAAAACCGATGCTAAATGTCCGAACTGGTTCCGCCGACTGCGACTGGGCCAGCGCCGTGATCAATGACGAATCAATTCCTCCGGATAAGAACGCACCCAGCGGTACATCGCTTTGCATTCGCAGCTTGACCGAATCGGTTAACAGTTCTCGCAGTCGTTGTTGTGCCGAAACGGCGTCAATCGGTGTTTCTTTACTCGGATCAAAATCCCAGTAACGCTGGATGGAGATTTTTCCGTTTTCGAAAACAGCGAAATGCCCCGGCGCGAGTTTGCGGACGCCTTTCCAAATCGTTCCCGGATGCGGGATGTATTGATACGTCAGGAACTCGTCAATCGCACCCGGATCAATTTCGGTGCAGATGCCGTCGACGGCTGCGAGACATTTCAGTTCGCTGCCGAACACGAGTCGTTCGTCCTTGACGGCATAGTACAGCGGTTTCTGACCAATCCGGTCGCGAGCGAGCACCATGCGGTTTCGGTTTGCGTCCCAGATCGCAACCGCGAAAAAACCGTTCAGCTGACTAAAGCAATCAGTGCCGACGTCTTCGTATAAATGCAAAATGGATTCGCCGTCGCCGTTGGTGGCGAATCGGTGTCCGGCGCCTTCCAAACGCCGCCGGATCGTTTTGTAATTATAAATCTCGCCATTGAAGACCATGTGAATCGAGTCGTCTTCGTTGGCCATCGGTTGGCGAGCGCCCGCCAAATCGATAATGCTCAGCCGTCGAAACCCCAGTGCAACGCCGATGTCGTTGCCGTAGGCGTCGTGATGATGATTGTCGATCCAGTGCTGTGAATCGTCGGGGCCCCGATGACGAATCGCCTCGGTCATGCGGCCAAGCGTGTGCGTATCGAGCGCATGCCTTGGGTCTCGCCAAATGCCACCCGCTATCCCGCACATTGGTTGTTTCCTTGAGATGGTGTGTCCGACGATAGGAAAGGACACACCTCTACCTCCGAATCGCGGATTCGTGATTATCAAATGATTGGGACCGACGAGTCCCTGGTGGCCGCCGCAAATGACGTCAGTTCAGCTGCATTGTACGCTTGTGCACCGCAGGCAAACGGCCGCTGGTGAGTAACGTTCACTCCGAAATTTCTTATTTTTTCGAACTTGACGAACCGCGCCCGCATCACCATCGTATAGGTCGGCGTCTTTGGTCGGACCGCTGTGATTTAAGATCTGGTTGGGATTCCCAACCACGCTGTGGTGTTTATCAGCGTGTGAAACATCTTTGGTGTGTCATCGACACGGCCGTGTTTCCCAGATACACGGATTTTCTACAGCAGTAACCCTCGTGTTCCGACCCCACTTCGTCATTTCGCTGTGCATCGTGCTGGCCTTTGGTCAGGCACCGGCTTGGCTGCATGTCGGTCAATGCGGTAGCCATGCTCGCGTGGCGGTCGACAATAGCGGTCTGGTTCACGCTCCGGCCGATGCATCCTCGTTCGGGTGGATGCACATCGGCGACTTGATTTCGGACGTTCTTGCCCAGTCGCATGCCCATTGCCCCCACGGGTGTGTCCATGGCGATGGCAAGGCTCTCACCGAGAGCGATCAGAGCGCTGCATTATGTGATGACGCCCATTCTGATGGCGTCGTGATTGCGTTTACCGGATGTTGCCATTCACACGGTTCTGGTTCGGTACCGCATGAATCGGATCACTGTGTGGTCTGTCAGTCTCTTGCGGCACCGACCGGGTTTCACTCCCCCGAGTTGCCGCTTCCGTCAACGACTCTGGTCGCAATCGGCGATCTTCCTGGCAAATCTTCTGCCTGTCCCATCGATGTTCGTTGTTTGCCACCTTCGCGTGGTCCACCACGAGCATTGGTTCTAGCGTCGGTTTGATACGCCGACCCATCCGCGACGATTCACTGCAATGCGTAGTGTTGGTCCCGTAAACCGGGCGCAGCAGTCTTAACTGCTGTTCCCCGCCACAATGCGCTGATTGCTGCGGTTGGTGGCAATGGTCCATTCGTCATCGGTCTCAACCGTCGTTCCTATTGGTCTGGCGCGTCTTTCCTGGACCGTATCGCGATGTCGTGAAGCGTTGGTTTTTCGCCGACGCGTCAACTTTCATTTCTGAGATGCTCCGTCTGCGCGCTCGCGTCGGCACCGAAATGGTCCGACCAAAGCCGCTCGGATGTCCGGCGCGGTGCGCGACGGGGTTTCCAGAAAATCGTTTTCCAAAGTCTTTACTGATGCATAAGAAGTTTTCTCGATGAACTCTCAAGCAACGCAAGCGTTCGGTTTGCCGGTACGTTTCGCGAAACGTGGCCCGGCGTCAGCACGCAGCGCTTTCACGCTGATCGAGTTGTTGGTGGTTGTTGCGATCATTGGAATTCTGGTCGGTCTGCTTCTTCCCGCGGTTCAATCGGCACGCGAAGCTTCGCGCCGGCTGAAATGTCAAAATCATTTGAAGCAGATCACGCTGGCGCTGCACAATTATCACGACGTCCATCGATCGATGCCGGTCAGCATGACCGGATCGGATCAGTTCGCCGACGGTTCGGCCGGCAGTGGTTTTCACAGCTGGATGGTTCGTCTCTTGCCGTACATCGAGCAGTCGGCACTGTACGATCGCGTCCATTTTGAATCTCCGCTGTCCGACCGAACCGACTACGCTTTTGACTCCGACTACGCCGACTACTCAATCGATTCGTCGCACATCGATGCTGACGTGATCGCGGCGGTGGTACCGACGTATTTGTGTCCAAGCGATCCGGAATCAAAGCTGCAGTTCAGTTTGGGCGCGGCGACCGCGCCGGGCAGCTATGCGGGAAATATCGGTTGGCCGCGGTTGTCGACCGGGCCCGGCCGAACGTCGCCGCTGCAAAAACAAAACGGCGTCATCGGCTTGTCGAATCCCGCGTCCGCGGACAACTGGCAACAGCCTCGCGTGAAATTCGCGGACATCACTGACGGTTTGTCCAACACGCTGGCGGTGGCCGAACGAGTCATCGCGACGGTCTTTGTTGCGTCGGATGCGTTCGGTTCGTCGCGGATCACGCCCACGACGCCCCTGTCGATGCAATCGTTTTGCGGCGGCGGATCGACCGGCCGTTCTTTGGATCGATGGGTGCGCTACTGCGAAGGCGTCACCCTAGCCGACGCAAACTACAGCGAAAGTCATGGCCACGCGTGGATGTCAGGTTGGACATTTGCCGCGAATCACTTCATTCCGGTCATTCCCGTCAATCAGCGGAATTGTCACGTGTACGGCGGCGAAGACGACGGGATGAATTTGGTCACACCCAGCAGTCACCATTCCGGTGGAATTCATTGTTCGATGGCGGATGGAAGCGTTCGTTTCTTGAGCGAATCGATCGACCGCAATTTGTATTGGGCACTGGGCAGCCGAAACGGAGGTGAAGTTGTAAGCGAGGACTAACTGCAAGATTGACAACACGACCGATCATTCCGACCCACAAATTCTTTGTGCGGTCATTCACCCACTTTACGTTTGATTACCGACGACCCACCTTTTGAAAGTAGAAATATGAAAAAACGATTATGCACACTGTTGCTTCCGCTCAGCCTCTTGCTCGGCACCCCAAACTCGGCTCGCGCCGCGACGGTCGAGTATTCTGCCGGCCATGCTGATATTGGGCTGGCGTACGAGGGAGGTGAACTCGAGTTGCATTACCATTTCGGCGACGGCGCGATCCTGGATGGTGTTCCCGTGGTTTCGATGGATGGAATGGGGTTAGAGTACGCCCCCGACGAAGCCCATGTCTTGGTCCCCGATGATGCTCGTATCGTGACGACCGACCCCGTGCCGTTTCTGGGCACGAGAACGGGTGATCCGATTTGGCGTCTGACACAAGGCAATACCCCGGGATTACCGTTCTTGGGAATCGCGGCGGAAGAACTCGATTCGATGATTTTTTCCAATGCGACGATCCAAATGACTTCGTTCAACGGTCCGGGTGAGTTTGCCTTGTGGCAGCCTGGCGCACTGGGCGGAACAACGGAGTATTGGCGAACCAATGACGGCATCGATGCGAGTGATGCGGTGACCGTGGGTATCGGGGGTCATGATCACTACTTTTACGGTTTTACCGCGGAAGGGATTTACGATGTTGGCTTGACCGCCGAAGCCGAGTTCGCTGCGGGAGGTTCCGTTACCGACATGGGCGTCATTCGATTCGTCGTCGGCTCGGCAACGGCTGTCCCCGAACCGAGCAGCTTTGCCGTCTTGTGCATTGGCGGCACGGTCTTGGCCGCACGACGGCGCCGCCGCTAGTTCAGCACGCATCGCCGCGAGCGTTAACCTCGCAAAATCCGATGCGGTTCTCTTTGCATAGCGTTCTTGTTTGCTTCGGTCGGCGAAATTCCTCCGTTGAGTCGGGAGACTCGCCGACGCCGCGATCTGGAAAGATCGATTCCGTTTCACGGCCCAAGCAAGAACGCTGATCGATCGATTTCAACGAGTCGACGAGATTTCTCGTACAAGCGGCTAACGAGCACCGTGTTTGTCTTCGTCGATCGGCTCGATGGCGTTTGCCGCTTGGATCCACTTTTCCGCCGCCGCTCTTCGTATCGCAGGGTGCGACGAGAGATCGTTCTTCGTAAATATTTCTGCGGGCAACTCCTCCGGCGGAATCCAAACGATGCGGTAGGTCAGTCGCTTGATTCGGTCGTACGCTGCGAGTGTTCCGTCGTAATAATCAATGTTCTCACCGCATTCCGGTAGCCAGAGATCATCTTTCATGCGTTTCCATCGCATTCGGTTGACTTTGCCAGCGTTCGATCGATTTTCATCGAGCTCGGTACCGATTTCCGTCGCTGCGAATCGTGTTGGCATGTTGCCCTGTGATCGATCGAAGAGCAGGTGATACCAATAATACTTGTCTTCGAATACTGCCTTGATTCCCGCCAGCGTCTCCTTCGCCTTCAAGAGATTCTCTTGACTGATGTGACGGTGGTATTTTGGTTGTGAAGACAGTCCTTTATCAACTGCGCCGCAGAAGCAGAGGACTGCGACACGAGGTTCCAGGTGCATTGCATTTTGCTGAAACGGATGGTTCGGATCCGGCTCGTACTTTCGTACCTGACCGGCTGCACGCGTGAACCAGCATTTGTCGCCAATGAGTAATTCGTCATACCCGAAACCGGTGATGTGGGACGGGATAAACGTGCGAGAGGAAATGAACCAGAACCTTTCCCTCTTCTGCCCGTCGCTTTTCGGATAGCGTACCGCTTGAAATCCGGTGAACGGAAACGTCCCGCTAAACCTTGCTTCGCTAAGGACTTGTCTTGATTCTCCGACATGCAGAAACGCGTAATCGCCCATCGATTGCATCTTCATCAGATAATCGTGCAGCATCTCAGATGCTTTTTGGCGAGCCTTGTCTTCGGCGGTCTGTTTCTTCGGCTCCGGTGCAGTCGCCGGCGTGTTGCTTGCTTGACTCGCGGAGTCTCCGGAAAGGTTCTGAGACGAGTTCTGTTGGTTCGCTGGCGAGCCATCATCAGCAAAGGCAAGTGCCGGGAGCGTGACCATGACGAAGATCGACATCTTTAGAAGCTGCAAATGCATGACGTATGCCTCGCGCTACGAGATTGGGTTCTGCCTAGGCTCGAAATGTACGGCTGAGGCGAACGATTGTCAAAGATCGCGATTTCAATGACCGCGAGGATTGATTGCGCAAGAGTTCTGGCAGACGATCTGCAAAAAAATGATTGCCAATCGAATTGGGTTCACAAGCGTGCAGCGACGTCCAAGGCGGGCAAGAATTCGCAAGACAGGTCGATGCGTTGCGCGGGGCGATGTGTTGCGCAGGTCGATGTGTTGCGCGGGGCAACGAAAGCCACATCCTTGGGTGATGTCAGTTCAGATGTTGAACCACGTTGCGGATAGCAGCAATCATTTCTCGCATGGTTTGGAAGCGATCGCCGGGACGCTTGTTCAGCGCTTTCATGACCACCTCATCCGCTGCGACGGGAATTTCTCGCTCGGGTGCGCGTTCACTTGGCGGAGAGATTTGTTTGTTCTGGATGTTGTCAAACGTTTCGTCGATGTTGGCACCGCGGAACGGCTCGCGAATGGCGAGGGCTTCGTACAGTGTCACGCCGGCGCTAAAGATATCGGTTCGCTCATCGATGCCACGTTTGCCTTCGATTTGCTCGGGGGACATGTATAGCGGCGTTCCGGGACGCTGGCCGCCGCCGGTCAGCGTGCGCAGCTGGACGTCCTCGGTGTTTTCGCGGCTCTTTAAGACACTTTGACGAATCGGTTCGTTGTCATCGGCGTGTCCCCAAACTTTGGCGACGCCCCAGTCCAACAGAATGACTTCGCCGAAATTACCGACCCAAATGTTTTCAGGTTTCACGTCGCGATGAATCACCCCGCGCGCGTGAGCATAGGCTAATGCCTGGCAGGCATCGGCGACGATTTCTAGCCGGCGGGCCAATGGAAACGCATCGATGGTGGCTTGGTCACCTTGGGCGATCCGTTTGAGGGTTTCAAACAGATTTTCGCCCGAGATCCGCTTCATGACGAAATAAACACCCTCTTTTTCATCGTCGCCGATGTCATAGACCGGTACAGTGTTGGGGTGCTGCAGCTGTGCGGTGACGCGGGCTTCCCGCAGCAATCGTCGCCGTTCGCGTCGATCAAATTTGGTCTCTTCGCGCAGGGATTTTACCACGACGGTGCGTCCCACCACGGTGTCCAGGCAGGCGCGCAGAATACCGCTGCCGCCTTTGGCGATTTCGCGAAACCCACTGTATCGTTTCAGTCCGACGGGGATCGGCGATGGCAGATCGGGATCCGTGCCGGACAGGATGATCGAAGATTCGTTACTCATGCTGAATATTGTAACGATGCGGAGAAGTTGAGTAGGCCCAGGGGAGCCGTGTTTCCTTGCCCACCTGGGACAACACTTTGAGGGGTTGAGCAGGATTGATGGTTGGCTGGGAAACGAACCGTTCTTGCCGGGCATCTTTTGCGGGGCATCTCTTGCCGAGCATCGATATCAGTGTCCCGATATCAGCGTCCTCGTGTCAGCGTCCCCGTCTCAGCGTAGGGGCTAATGAGAACAAAGAAAAAACCCGGCAACCGTTTCGGCTGCCGGGTTCGTGTATTCCGTCAATGTTCGCGTTGTGTTACGCGCCGGCGGGCATTTTAGCGCCCTTGACCGTCGTGATGATCGCGCTGGCGACCATGTACGGGTCAGCGTTGGAAGCGGGACGGCGATCTTCCAGCCAGCCCTTCCAGCCGTTTTCGACCGTACCGATCGGAATTCGGATCGATGCGCCACGGTCAGAAACACCGTAGCTGAACTTGTCGATCGATTGCGTTTCATGCAAACCGGTCAAACGTTGATCATTGTCGGCACCGTACACATCGATGTGATGTTTGATACGAGGCTCGAATGCTTCGCAGATCGCTTCGTAAGTTTCCTTGCTGCCGCAGGTACGCAAGGTCGAGTTACTGAAGTTGGCGTGCATGCCGCTGCCGTTCCAGTCACCAGGTACCGGCTTGGGCGCCCAGTTGATCGACATTTCGTAGTGCTCGGCGACTCGTTCAAGCAAGTAACGTGCGATCCAGACTTCATCGCCAGCTTGTTTGGCACCTTTGGCGAAGACTTGGAATTCCCATTGGCCCATCATGACTTCGGCGTTGATGCCTTCGACGTTCAGGCCGGCTTCCAAACACATTTCCAAGTGTTCTTCGACGATATGACGGCCGACGGCTTTACCGTGACCGACGCTGCAGTAGTACGGGCCTTGTGGGCCGGGGTAACCTTCTTGCGGGAAACCGATCGGCTTGTTCGATTCCGGATCCCAAATCGTGTACTCCTGCTCGAATCCGAACCAGAAATCATTGTCGTCGTCGGTGATCGTCGCACGTCCGTTGGTGCGATGCGGGTTGCCTTCGGAATCAAGGACTTCGCACATCACCAGGAAACCGGTTCCCATGCGACCCGGATCGGGAACAACGAAAACAGGTTTCAGCAAACAATCGCTGCTGCCGCCAGGCGCTTGCTCGGTCGACGAGCCGTCGAAGGCCCACACCGGGGCGTCCTCTACTTTGCCGCTAAAGTCTTCAATGATTTTCGTTTTGCTGCGTAGGCTCTGGGTGGGCTGGTAGCCGTCGAGCCAGATGTATTCCAACTTGCACTTGGTCATGTACGTGATTCCCCCTAGGTGAATCAAAAAAAAGAGTGGACTGTACTTCCTACTTATCTACCTACCACACCCAGATTTCCGGCGGGTTCCACCTCGTGTGGAGCCGGAAATGCATGACGATCCTCGCATTGAGGAATCATGCTCGGACAATCTTAAAATAACCAAATTCACAGCGGGCGAAAGTCTCACTGATGCTGCGGCGTGAAACCTTTTCGATTCGCGAGAGTTTGCAGGCAAGGTTCGGCCGGTCTGTGAGGGCCGCGATCGGGATGTCGGATCCGTCCAAAAGTGCCCCTTATTTTGCCGTGACGCTGGGGCCGCTGACGATCTCGCTGTTGCGATAGCCCAGCCGAGACGCTTGGGCGCGGACCTGCGAATCCGGCGCCGAGAACGATTTTGTGTACAGCCGCCAATCGCCCCATGCGGCATCAGATTTCACCTGATAGACGATAGATGCGCCTTCGGTCTTGCAGCGAAGGGAAACGAAATCCCCGTCGACGTCAATTGTCGGGGGTTCCGTGACCAGTACCGAATCGGCCGGTTTCATCTCTTCCATCAACACCGCTTCGGGGATCAACCCGGTGTCACGGATGTCTTCTTGCCAGGTTTCCGTGGCGGCTCGCATCCGGGCAAGCCGTTCTTGGTACTGCGGCAGATCGGCCAAGTTGGTCAGTTCCCAGGGATCGTTTGCGGTGTCGTATAGCTCTTCGATGGGCTTGGGAACGGCGAACCAATTTTTTTGGCCACCGGTCAATTTTTTTTCCGCCGCGAGCCTTCGCCAGTCCCGCATCGCGGGCATTTCGTCCATGTAATCGAGTCGCTGGGCGTACGTTTTGTGTGGTTCGTAGTTGCGAATGTATTTCCAGCGTCGATCGCGAGCACCTCGCTGTAACTCGACCACTTCATCCATGCGGTCGCGATGAAAGAATAAATAGGCTGGTTCCTTACCTTCTTGTTCGCCTAACAATACGCGGCCGTGCATATAGCGTGGAACCTCGAGTCCCGCCATCGCCAGCATGGTTGGCGGCAAGTCCAACACGCTGACCAAGTCCTTTCGTACCGAGTTTGTGTCGACGTTTCCCGGCCAACGGATGATCATTGGGATCAGCGTGCCGGTGTCGTAAATCCATCGTTTGCCGCGTGGCATGCCCATGCCATGATCGCTCCAGAACACAACCAGCGTGTCGTCCGTCAGACCGTCTTGGTCCAGTCGACGCAGCACGTCGCCCGCCATCTGATCCATCAACGTGATGTTGTCGTGATACCAGGCCCAGTTCTTGCGCGTCGCCGGTGTGTCGGGCAAATACTTTGGCATCGAATCGGCGACCGCGTCGGGATCGTGCTTGTTTGTCTCGCCAATCTTTGCAATCACATCGCGGTGCTTGTCTTCGCCATGTCGGATTTGGCTTTCGTGACAAACGGTGATGTTGACGACCGAAAAGAACGGTTGCGAGGGATCGGTTCGTTCGCGCCAATCGTCGTGGTTGTTCCCTTGGCGATCCCAAATGCTGGGCGTCGGTTCAAATTGGTAATCGGTCTTGCTGCGATTGGTCGTGAAATAACCGGCAGCACGAAGCAGTTCGGGGAACGCTTTGACGTCAGCCGGTGGAACGATGCGGCTGCGCATGTGCTGCGAACCGATCGATGGAGGATACATGCCCGTGATGACTCCGCTGCGCACGACCGCGCAAACGCCCGCCGGCGTAAAGGCGCGATCGAAGCGCGCGCCCTGCCGCGCCAATTGATCCAGGTTAGGCGTGATCGCGTGTGCGTCGCCATAGCAACCAAGGTTGGGCGAGATGTCTTCGCAACTGATCCACAAAATATTGGGCCGGTCACCGGCTTGCGCCGCCGAAGCAGACACAGTAGCGTCGATGATCGTATGACCGATGATCGCACCGCTGACAATCAATAGTAAGAATCGTATCACTGAAAGTTCTCCGGATCGATTTTTCGCAGCGCGTTCATGGCCGCACCGCCGATGTGATAGTCGCCGCCTTTGACGCCCGCTTTGTTCTTGGCATGTACCGACTGAAGTTCGTCGATCGCCTGGTTTGCAGGTGGGCCAATTTCACCCAGCAGTTCTGCTGCGGCACAGACGACTCCTCGTTCGCGATGCGTCAGGGTTTTGATCAAAACGTCCAAATGATCGGACGTCTTTCCCAATTTGCAAAGTGCGAAACAAGCGGCCATTCGTGCAGCGTGCGATTGTTCGTCGTCGGCGAGTTTTTCCAGCGACGATTGCGCGGCCGCCAACGCATCGCCACCGATTCGTCCGAGTCCGGTCGCGGCAATGTACCGAACCGCCGGGTCATCGTGTCCGAGTGCGCGGCGAAGCGTCTTGCCGGCGGATTGCCCCATTGCCGATAGCGATTTTGCCGCTCGCAGTCGCACGGTGCGATTTTCGTCATTGATGTCCGACGCGTATTGATCGACGGTCTTGCCGGCCAATGCTTTGACCGGTGCGTTTTCTGCAATCGTCTTTAGCTGACAGCAGGACCAAGCGACGATCAGTATCGCTATCGTCACAACGAAGGCAGGATGGCGGGATTGGAGCATTTCGATTGATCGAGCAGTGGGGAAGAATGGAGTCGACTATGCCGGTCGCGGCAAGCTCGTTCTAATGGTACCAAATCCACTTGTTCCTCGAAGGATGTCTGAGCAATGTCAAACAATCCCAACAACCCGTTCGACGACAATCAACCCAATCAAGGTTACGCACAAGGCGGTCCTCCGCAAAAGAAAAGTAATACTTGGCTGTGGGTGTTGGGCATCCTCGGTGCGCTAGGATTGGTAGGAGCACTTGTTTGCTGTGGCGGTACATTCTTTGCCTACAAAGCCGGCACGGGAATGATGGCCGAAGCGTTCAAATCGCAACTGGCGGACAACCCGGTGATCGAGGAACACATCGGAACGATCGATTCGATGAGCATGAGCCTTGGAAAGACGTCCGAGTATGCCGAATCATCGCCCGGATCGCTGGCATTCGACATCAGCGGTGCAAAGGGCTCCGGAACCGTGCTGATCAAACAACAACCCGGCGCCGACGGCCAGCCCGGTATCGGTTCCGCTGAATTGATCATGTCAGACGGAAGTCGTCATGCGATCGAGATCGATGGTGGATCCGCAATCATCGATGACGATTTCAAAATCGATCTGGGTGAACCTGACGCCGAACCCGCCGAAAATTTCTAAGCATGGTGTCATTGGGAAACGCCGACAAGCGACGAGATCGGTCCTCAAGCCTCATCATCTCAATGCCGCTGGTTCAGTTGGCCCGTTCATCTAGCAAGCCAGTTCATTTAGCAAGCCAGTTCGTCCAGCAAACCCATTCATGCAGGAAACTCGTTCGTTGCAATAGACGTTCGTTGCGATAGAACTGTCTTCTCACTTTTCGTTAACCGCATGTGCCGGAACCAGTCCGGCGATTTGTGAACCTGATCGTGCCGGAAATCATTCCCGGCCCCACACCGTAATCCAAGGAACAAGATGAAAGTCGCTACGTTTGATACCGACAAAGGCACTATCCGAGTGGAACTGTTTGCCGACAAGACGCCCAAAACCGTCGAGAACTTTGAAACGCTGTGCGGAAAAGAGTACTACGACGGACTTACGTTTCACCGCGTCATCCCCGACTTTATGATCCAGGGTGGGTGCCCCGATGGTACCGGCGCCGGTGGCCCTGGCTATAAGTTCGAAGACGAGTTTCATCCCGACTTGAAGCATGACGGTCCGGGCGTTTTGTCGATGGCCAACGCCGGTCCGAATACCAACGGATCACAGTTCTTCATCACGCACTTGGCGACACCCCATTTGGATAATCGCCACAGTGTTTTTGGCAAAGTGATCGAAGGCCAAGACATCGTCGATGCGATTGAACAGGGTGATAAGATGAAAACGGTTCGCGTCACCGAAGAGTGATTCGGGATGTGAAAGGTCACAGGTGAAGGGTGACGGTTCCGCGCTGGAAATTGATTGGGCAATGGTGGTTGGGTTCCTTGTTGGGAACACTGATCATTGCGACTTCTTCACCTCTGTTTGTGCGAAGCTATCTGCCGCAGTCCCTAGACACACTGCGGCAAGTCGCCGTGATGCCGGCCGGCAATTCGTATCGCTGGCGCAGTGAAGGATACGCGGACACCTTCATCGGTCCCCACGGTATGCCGGGTCGGCGCGATCTGCCGCCTGCTGAGGGCGAAACGCTTCGAATCGCGATCTGGGGCGATTCACAGGCCGAAGGCGTCTGTGTCGCGGACACATCGAAGCTGCACGTGCAGATCGAACGAGCCACAAACCGAATCGACCAATCGATCGTTGCCTTTCCAATGGCCCGCAGCGGTGACGATGCCGCCGATTGGCTGCCGCAGATGCCGCGGGTTCAGGATGCCTTCAAGATTGATGTGCATGTCCTGCTGATTGCCGAACTAGACGATTTGGTCGCGGGACGGGATTCTGCGGCCGTTGAATCGAGGGCAACCAACACATCGGGAATCGCCAGCACATTGCCCGCCTTTCTGATCGAAACCGCGCGTCGTTTGCTTACCGACATCGATGGTCAGCCAAGGCGGCTAAGATTTTCACCCGGACCTCAACGCAACCCATCGCCGGTGGTCGTTCCACGAATCGAACGTAAGGATCGCGAGGCGACCAACGACCGTTCGGATCGGAACTCGGGGATCGTGGCGGCAGAACGTGGTGAATTCGCAGCGATCATCAAACATGAATGGGATGATGTTGCCGCGCAGCTTGGCCAAATTCAAGATGCGGCAGTGATGATCGTTTACGCTCCGGTGCTGCCCAACATCACCAATGGCATCGTTCGAACCGTCGACGGCGATGATCAGCGATATTTGCGGTTGACCCGCGCCACAGCAGATTCCGGAATCATCTTGGTTGATGCACGCGATGCGTTGCGACGGAGCGCGGCGGAGGGCGAATGGCCACACGGATTTCACAACGGCCGTTTCGGCAGTGGCCATCTGAACGAAACGGGATACCGAGTCATCGCCCGGCAGATCGCCGACGCGTTGCAAGACCAGTACGTTGAGGAATCTTAGTCAACATGCTGTTCACGCAACTGGAATTCTTGATTTTCTTAGCGGCCGTCTTTGTCGCTGTCTGGGTTTCAAGCAAGCGATCCCATCGCAACGCTATTCTGTTGGTGGCGAGCTATTACTTCTACGCGTACTGGGACTATCGCTTTTGCGGACTGTTGATGTTTTCGACGTTCGTCGACTTTTTTGTTGCACGAAAGATTCAGTCCAGCGATTCTGATGCGGCGGGCCGACGATGGTTGTGGGTCAGTTTGGCGGCGAATTTGGGCGTCTTGGGGTTCTTTAAGTATTTCAATTTCTTTATCGAATCCGCTTCTCCGCTTTTACAGTCGTTCGGTTTTGCGACCGGAACACTTTCGATCATCCTGCCGGTCGGGATATCGTTCTTCACGTTTCAAACCTTGAGCTATACGATCGATGTCTATCGAGGCAAGCTGCAGCCGACCGCAAGTTTTTTAGATTTTGCGCTCTACGTCGCGTTCTTTCCTCAACTGGTCGCCGGTCCAATCGTTCGCGCGCGAGAACTATTGCCACAGTTGTCCGAGACGCCGACGTGGTCAAACCGCCGTCTGTACGGCGGAGCGCAGCAACTGTTGCGAGGCGCGGTGAAGAAGGTCTTGTTGGCGGATCGGCTCGGCGAGATGGTTGATGTCGTTTTTGCCGGTTCGGATCTGTACAGCGGATTAACGTTGTGGATCGCCGCGCTCGCGTACGCCGGGCAAATCTACTATGACTTTTCCGGCTACACCGACATGGCGATCGGCGCGGCCAAAATGTTGGGCTATCGATTCCCCAAGAACTTTCGCCACCCGTACTTGGCCACCTCGATTGCCGATTTTTGGCATCGTTGGCATATGACACTCTCACGTTGGCTGCGCGACTATCTCTACATTCGACTTGGTGGCAGTCGGGGCAGCGATGCGACGACCTATCGCAACTTGATGATCACGATGACGCTAGGCGGGCTTTGGCACGGAGCCGCTTGGACATTCGTCGTTTGGGGAATCTGGCACGGACTGGCTTTGGTGCTCAATCGCGTGCGCCCGCGGTATCCGCTGGGGATCGTCGGTTGGTTATTGACGATGATGATTGTGCTGGTCGGCTGGGTGCTGTTCCGCAGCCAAGACTTTGCGACCGCTCTGCTGTATTTGACTCGGATGACGACGTTGGCATCGGGGATCAGCTGGTACCCGCCCCTTGTGATCGGCGTGCTGGCCGTGATGGTCATCGAACACGCCGCGTGGCGGACAAGATTACGATTCGCAATGCGATTGCCACACGACCGTTGGTACTCGCCCGTCGCTACGGCCGTGATGTTATGGGCACTGGTGCTGTATTCGCCGCGAGGTTTTCAGCCCTTTGTCTACTTTCAGTTCTGAGGACCGCGTCTGGTCTGCGGCAGTCATCCGTCTTTTTTTCTCAAAAAATGCGGATAAATCGTTCCGGTTTGTCGGGCACATTTCGCAGGAACCCTTAACGATTCCAATCATGACGCTCGATTGATTGCACCAAAGATTGAGTTCTTGCCTGACAATTCACCATGAAAATCGCTTCCCCAATCCTGCCCGATTCATCGTTTGAATCCCAGTTGGACGGGTTTGCCGAGTCGCTGGCTGTCGATCCCGACGCCAGCCCCCAATCATTGCTAAAGCGGTTTCCGCAGTGTCGCGAACAGATCAACCAGCTTGTTCACGCAAGCAAATCGGTGGATTCGTCGGCGCGGTTATGGGATATCCCGCTGCCACGACAGACGGACTCGCATCGGATGCCTGATCGAATCGGTCGATATCGAATCGTCGATCGGCTGGGCAGCGGCGGTATGGGAAACGTCTATCCTGCCCGATTTTCAGAAGGCCCAAGTAAAGACCATGCGTCGTCGGTGCCGAAAGACTGCGCGCTAAAGGTGATCCGGCCTGACCTGCCCCAATCAAAATTTGTAGCGCGTTTTCGCAAAGAGCAACAGTTTCTACGGCAGGCGCGGCATCGATGTCTAGTCAAATTCATTGACGCCGGATCGACTAAAGACAACGTCCCGTTCTTGGCGATGGAATGGGTTCAGGGAACAACGATCGATTCCCATTGCCAAGATCACGCTGTGTCGCTTGGCGCGATGTTGGATCTGTTGATCGACGTCTGCGATGGCGTTGCGGCCTTACATCGTCAAGGGATTTTGCATCGCGATCTTAAGCCAGCCAACATTTTGGTTCACCGTCGTGGCAAGAATTTCCGCCCCAAGATCATCGACTTCGGACTGGCCAAACGAAGCGATGGCCAAGAAACGCTCGCCGCCTCTAGTTCCTGGTCGACGCATTTGCTCGGCACTCCGCATTACATGAGTCCCGAACAAGCGGCACTGCGTTGCGATCGCATTGGCGTCCGTAGCGATGTTTTTTCGCTGGGGATTCTGTTGTACGAATTGCTGACGGGCACAACACCGCTGGCTGACCAATTATCCAGTGGGCTGTCGTTGCATGAACGGCTGGCAATGATCCGGCAGCAACCGCCCGCCGCACTGGCAAACGACTTACACCATTCAAATCTAACTTCGCTGTACCCGATCGATTCACTTGCTCTGTTGACTCTCGACCAAATCTGTCGCAAAGCGACGCAAACCGATCCTAACGAACGCTACGCGGGCGCGAATGCCTTTGCCAATGCATTGCGATCGTTTCGAAGTCGAATTCCAGTTACGCCTACTTGATTGATCGCTACCGTGAATGCAATTGCCCCGCCAACGCTGCAACGATTAAGCCACATCGAAACCGTGTGGACGATGGTGTTGGATGCCCACGACGCATCACAGCCAAACGGGCCGTCGCGTGAGGCGCGGCATGAGATACTGGCCCGCTATGGTGATGCGATCCTGCGTTATTTGCGAGGCGCTTTTCGTGACGAAGTGGCGGCGGAAGAAACGTTTCAAGAGTTTGCGATCCGGCTATTGCAGGGCGACTATCGGTGTGCGAATCCCGAAAAGGGTCGCTTTCGCGGTTTTCTGAAAGTGGTGTTGTCGCGGCTGGTTGCCGACCACTATCGAAAACAAACGCGGCGGCGTGAATCGCCCTTGGAAACATCGTGCGTGATCGCTGACGACAAAGACGAACAACAACGCGAACTCGATTTTCAAGTCGTCTGGCGAGACGATTTGCTAACCAAAGCGTGGCAGCGACTGGCCGATGAGGAAACGCGCACCGGCAAACCTTGGATGACCGTGCTTCGATTGCGTGTTGAATCGCCCCAGCTCCGCAGCACAGAATTGGCCGAGCGGCTTGGGGAATTGATCGGTGCGCCGGTCACTGCGACAAGGCTCCGCGTTTTGCTGCACCGATCGCGAGAGAAATTTGCCAACCATCTGATTGCCGCTGTCAGCGAGTCACTTTCGACGACGGACTTGGATGACGTCGAGCAGGAATTGGCTGAGTTGCAGTTATTGCACTACTGCCAATCCATGTTGGCTCAAAGAAAGAGCCTGCTTTCTGCAGAGCCAAATCCATCATAGTTCGATATTCAGAATCTTACGGCTCCACCACACGCTGGCGACGGTCAATGCCAAAATGATGACGACCAGCAATTGTCCGATCAACGACTGGAACATCAGCCGGGTGCCTTCGGGATGCAAGAAGTAAAAGAATGCGAGAAACAAGATTGGAAATAGCGTCAGGATCAAAACCACTCGCCACCCGCCCGCGGTCTCGGCTTCAAGTTTTCTCTCGACTCGTTGGTTCTCTCGCAAACTGCGGCTGATTTTTTCCAGCGATTCGGTGACGCGACCGCCTCGCTGCAAGCTGATCACGATGGTGGATGCGAACATCGAAAAACTGTCAAGATTCAAGCGACTCTTCGCGTCCAAGATCGCTTCGGGCAGTGGCACGCCGTGATGGTATTCGGCCATCATCTGTTTCAATTCACCGGCAAGGGGTTCAGCGGTTTCGTCGCAAAGTGCATCCAAAGCCTGCGCAATCGACTGTCCCGCACGCGCCGAGTTGGCGAGCGATTGCATCGCCCCGACCAGTTGGTCTCGCAGCTTGGTTCGTCGCCGATGAATTTGCCAGGCCAACAACCAACGCGGGACAAACAGCCAAATCAAAGCACCCACCGCTGCGATAGGAATGATCCGCAGGCCCCATCCGGCGATCGCAAAAAGGACGAGCATGATCATCCAGGTTGTTTGCCAGGACTGCAGTCGTTTTGGGTCTAGCTCGGTTCGCGCCTGCGACATCAACGTTTGCGGGACCAATTTGCCGAACAACTGGTCTGATCGCGTCAGCGCGGCGTGAGAACCTAAAAAGGCGGCTAATCCGAAAAGCAGGCAAGAAATGACAATCATCAAAAGAACGCCTCCAGTTCAACATCCCCTTGATCCAACAGCACGTCGATAAACGTCGGCAATTGTCCGGTGGCGCGCAATTTGTCACCGCCAGGCGGACAGGCAAATAGATCTCGAAGTTCCAAGTGACCGGTGACGGGATCCACCCCGGCGCATTCGGTGATCTGTGTTATCAACCGACGTCCGTCGCGATGCCGTTGCAGCTGGATGATCACGTCGATCGCACTGCCAATTTGTTCTCGGATTGCGGTGACGGGTAAGTCGGCAGCCATCTGTACGAGCACCTCTAAACGCGAAGAAACATCGTGCGCGTCATTGGCATGAATCGTGGTTAGCGAACCGTCGTGGCCGGTGTTCATCGCCTGCAGCATGTCCAGAGATTCTGCACCGCGGCATTCGCCGACCACAATTCGATCCGGACGCATCCGCAGCGCGTTGCGAACCAAATCGCGGATAGTGTATTCGCCAGCGCCTTCCACATTCGCATTCTTGGTTTCCATGCGAACGAGGTGATCTTTGGATAGTTGCAACTCGGCAGTGTCTTCGATCGTGACGATACGTTCGCCATCGGGAATAAAATCACTCAGGCAATTCAATAACGTCGTCTTTCCGGTTCCGGTTCCACCCGAGACGATCAGATTGCGTCGTGAACGGACCAACGCCCGCAGAAAATCAGCCGATTCCGTCGACAAAGTGCCCAGCGCAACCAAGTCGTGAATCGAAATTCGTCGCTCGGGAAACTTACGAATCGTCAGCGTCGGGCCGCTAACCGCTAGCGGCGCGATGACGGCGTTGACGCGACTGCCGTCTTGCAGGCGCGCGTCGACCAACGGCTGCGATTGATCAATCCGACGCCCCACTTTTCCGACGATTCGCTGGATGACCGATTCGACGACTTGGTCGGATACGAATCGGCGACCGCTGTTTTCGATCGTTCCCGCCGATTCGACAAAGATGCGGTCGCGATTGACGACCATGATTTCCGAAACATGGCTCATCCTCAACAGGTCCTCCAAGGGACCGTAGCCGAACACAATGTCTTTGATGTCTTTCTTCAAAAGCCGCATCGTCAAGTAATCTTGAAACTCGGCGTGAATACTTTCGTGTATTTGATTCCAGGCTTCCCAGAAATCGCGTTGGATCTGTTCCATGCCCCGTAGCATCGAATCGCCGGACGGATTCAAGATGCCTTTGAGATAGTTGATCGTCGATTCAAGTTCTTTTTCTCGCTCGGGCACGGCCGTCACCATCCGGTTCCAAGGATTGGCTTGCGGATCGGTAAGCGTTGGGGTATCCGGCCGCGTCGTAATACCGCTGGACGAGACTTCGGACACTGCCGACAACATTCGGTCGCGAACAGCGGAACCGGCTAAATGAGAGCACAGCGATGTGTCGGACGATTTAGCGCTGTCACCTGTGTACAACGGGTTGGTCCGAGCGATGGTTTCGATGTGCTGCTCGAGTGTTAGCAGATACACATCGTCTTGTTGTTTGTTCGGATCAATTCCCTGTCTCAGGTTCATCCGTTCGAGCAGTTCGCGGTGCGTATCGGCAATCAGTCGCGACATCTGATCGTCAAGCCGCCGCCGCTGGGCCTGTTGCGAATGCGATTGTTGCGTCGGTAAGTCGATGGTCACGGTAAAAGGAAACAATTCGATCGTCGACTGAGATTGAATTTCGCAGTGCTCGCCGGCACCATATTGTCGATCACCGATCCGAATCCCGTTGCTGCCCATGACGACGACTTCCCAGCCGGTGTCGCGTCGATACAACGTGACGGCTTCCGGTGCGACGTACGGACTGGCAAGAACCAAGTCGTTCTTCTCATCGCGACCGATTGTGACTCGATCGCCATCGATTTCGACCAATCGCCGTTGTGTATCGACAACGTTGTTGTACCAAAGTCGCATGTCACTGCCCCGCCGTTTGAGGAACGACAAAGCGGATAAAGTCGCCTTCGAGTAAGACTTCGGGGACATTGGCGATTCCGTCCAGTGAAACCGTTTGGTAAACGGTTTCATCGCGTGGAATCGATCCAAGTTGTGGAATCGACGACGCAGTCGTGACGGACTTTGGCGAAGGGACGACTTGTACCGCCACAATCTCAAGACGCGATGAATCGGAATCTCGTGACCGTTCAGACGTGATCGCTTGCAACAGACGACTCGTGTTTCGATCAAAGTTGGCATCCACCGCGATCGTGACCGTGTTGCGGCCGATCGAGGTCGAACCCGCGCCGACGCGCTGGGTCGGTTGTTTGAATTGCTCGGCGACACTGATCAGTTCAAACGGCCCAATCACGTCCCATTGTTGTTGGTCGATTGGCGGCATCAGGTCGCGAGCAAAGATCATGTCGCCTGCTTCGTAGTCGCGTGCCGCCGGGTTGCCCAACAAGATGCTGCGATTCTGGTAAGGGATCAACGCCTGTTTCAATCGTTCGGGCGGACCGGGAACCGGAATCGCGACCAAGTCAGAATCCTCAATCGTTTCGCCTTTTTCGACGCTGGAATCGATCGCGACGTAGGTCGTAGGATTCGTTTGCGAGGCCAAATAGACCCAGTTCAGTCCGGCCGCGACAATCGCAAAGACCAGTGCTAGCGCTAACTGCAGGACGCCGTTCATGATGATTTAACCAATTTGAGTGAAATCTCTAGCCGCTTTCGTTTTTGTTTCGCCAACCATAGCCGATCTTCCGCATCTTCGTCGTCGCTGTCTTGCAGTTGATCGATAAGACGTTTCTGTTGCGAGATTTGATTGTTCAGGTCTTCGATGCGACCTCGAATGTCTTGCTCGGCAAGCTGTTTGTCCAAGTCGGTTCGTTGCTCGGCAGCATTTCCACCGGAGCCGATATCGCGACTCGATTGCAACATCTCTGAGATGAATTGCTGCGCGAGATTCAGCGCGGACGAACCCTGACCGCCAGCCGACTGCAACAGCGATCGCGCGTCTTCGTACAAGGACATCAATCCCTCACGTTTTGCCGCGACGGACACGTCGACATAAAGATCCCAATTCGGCAAGCTTTTGTATTCGACGCTGCGATGATCCCAGTTCGCTTGTTCCAGCGTATGCTCGGATTCTGGATCGCCCAGTCCATCAAGCAGGGGCGAGACGTTGACCGTTGTGCTTGCGTCGCCGGTGGCCTGCTGGTTTTGTGAAAAGGTAAATGGTGCTTGCGACCATGGTTCAAATCGCTGCTGCCATGCATCTTGTCTTGCTTCAACGGTGACTTCCGCTTGTCCGATGACGGCGTAACCGAGCCAAACCATGGCGACCAACATCACTAACAAGACAGGTAGGGCCAGGACCAACTCTAAGGTCGCAACGGCGCACCGCGCCGCACGGCCTGGTTTGCCGGTCAGGCGGCTGCTGCGATTTTTGCGATCCGAATTGGTTTGCACGTTCAATGAGATACCAATCCTTCGTGGTCGGACGCTAACTCCATCGCTCGTTGCAATTTGCCTTCCATCTCTTTCGCTGCCAATTCCAATCGAGCCGCCGTTGTCGGGATTAGTTTCGGTTGCCAATTGAGTTTGACTTCCGGCGCGTTGTCGAGTCCGTTCAAGAGTTCCCATGGCCAAGTCGTCTGTTGGACGGTCGCTTTGGATCCCCATTCGGGAATCACCGTGCCGTCATGTTTCCAGTTCAACGTGTCCCAACCGACGCGCGGCTGCCGCGTCTGCGGTTGGGACTCAGCCGATTGTGGGTTGGCGTTGTAGAGGATGGATTGTGCGAATGAGGTCATACCGTCGTTTTGAGCGTTGCGCAGAACATCGGTGGCCATCAGCGATTCGTATTCACGATGCACCGCGGTCAGCAAGGTGAATTGTTCTTCGGCAAGCCGTTTCCCTTCGTCATCGCTGCGTGTCCAGACTTCTTTGCCCTTGATGGACGTCTCCTGCTCAAAGGAACCGTCCATCACGACCATACTCATCGGGTCCGCGCTGTTGCCGGTCCACTGGGCAGCCGCGTTGGATGTTTTTTCCAGCCGCATGCCGCTGCGGAACTTCCAGGCCCGAATCAAGGTGTAGCGGTTGGTCCATTTTTCATAGTGTTTCGCCGCACCGCTCATCGGCATCTGTGCTTTCATCAGTCCCAAGATCGGGGCTCGCAGAGCGTCGACGTTTGGGATGCTGGCACGAACCCACTGCGTCGTTCTTTCCTGCTGGGGATCCATCCGTTCGGGGATATGCTGCAGACTTAGGTTCTGAGACTGACCGCTTGGCAGTGGGAAATTGTTTTGAATCGTTTTGCGTTGTTCTTCGAGTTCGTTTTTTTGTTCTTCAAGTTTTTCTAATTCGGCACGAATGCTTTCGATCGTGTCGTCGATGGCAGCGATTTCTTCTTCGTATTCTGCTTTGACGTCGTCGGACAAGTCTCCGTCATCAATCTTTTTTTGGATCGAATCTCGCGAGTCTTCCAAGTCTTCGATTGCGTCTTCACCGTTTTTCGTTGCATCAGAAATTGATTCAACGATGTCGTCTAGTTTTCCTTTCATCGACTCCAGTGCAGCCGACGCGTCAGGCAAATTGATGGCTTCGTCGCTGCCCCAACCTTGCGGCCAACCGCCGGAGCGACCGTTCATATTCGGCGGTGGTTCGAACCGCACGGGTAGTCGTCGGTCGTCTGCGAGCGGAACCATTTGAGCTTGGACATTCTGTTGGTCACCGGCGTCGTTGATCACTTTTTTAATTTTTTCGACCGCAAATCCGCCGTCGGGTTCGCTGTTGGGGTCTTCGGGATCCAGGCCTGCAATCGCGGCGGGAAATTGAACCAGCGTGGGAACCAGCAGCTGTGAGAACGCTTTTTCCTGAACCGGATTGGCCGCCTTTGCATAGGTTTCCAGTGCTTCAAGCAAGAGCCATTCTTTGCCGATCGAGACAACAACGGCCGAGGATGCCACATGTGTCGCGATCGCCGCGACGACGGCTGCGGCGACGATTGCGCCGACGATAGGCACCGCGAGTGTTTCACGCGGGATCATTAGCACGATGTTTGCGAGTGCTTTGGCGCCTAGCGTGACGGCAAAATATCGCTGCAACGTCATGCGGGCGTCATACAAGGTCGCAAACGCGGTCAGGTCGGGATTGGAATCGGGTGAAGTTCGCCGCTGGACAAATTCCAACAATCGCGCGTCTAAGTTTGTGATGGGTGACGGCACGTAGTTGTTGGGATACAGTTTTCCGATCGGTGCGAACTTTGTCAGGTTCCGGATAATGGCATCCAGTGTGCGGTTCTCTGGCGTATTGGTTTTCAATCCCAACCGCATTTCCGGGCCGCCGATCGCGTCGTGGATCACGCCCATCGCCGTCGCTTCGCCGATCAAATGATTGCTGAGGGTGATCGCGTTCATTCCGCGAGCCATCCACATCGATCCGGCAAACGATGTGGCATCGGCCGCGCTTTGCACTTCCATCTTTTGTTTGACGGCGTGCCCGGTGTTGCCGATCCAAGCCATCAGGACGGCGACCAGCAGGATCACGATCGCCGCCAGCAGGACGATTTTTCCTTCGCGGCGGCCGCTCGATCCGGTTTGTCGTTGCCTTTTGAACTTGGCGTTGGGTCTATTGGTCCGAGCCATATCCGATCCCCAGCGTTTGTGAATCGTTCTGCGGGCCATCGTTGACCAGTGTGACACGACTGGTCAGCGGAAAGACATAACCATCGCCAGACGCATCGCCGATCAACAAACCGATCCCGGGAATGCGAAACGGATATTCGTACGTGACCTCGACGGTCAGGTCGCTTTGCCAGGTTGCCGGAGGGCCATCGATGTTGACATCCACGGCGTCGCGAACATCACGCTGCTTTGACTGGATATAGGAGTCGGCGACAGGATCATCGGCCCATTGTCGATACGCTTTGCGATAGTCGGAATCGTTTGTAGGTGATGAGGAGCTGCCTTGTTGGGATCCGCTGGCGAAAGGGATCATCGCTTGGCGGCCCGCTTTCTCGATCTTGTCTCGTGCCGCGTTCCAGTCACCAGCAGTGGCCTGGACGCTGGCGACACGCGCCGCGACATAGGCGGCATGCACCGTCCCCAATTTTGCGGTCAGCATGATGGCCGATTCGACCAGCATCGCCACCAACATTACCAACACCGGGATCGCCATGACATAAGAGAGCGTATATCCGGCGCCGTCTTCGTCTTGCGCGAGGTGACGCAGACTTTCGCTTGTCTTGCGGATTGACTTGATGATTACAGCCATGGCAGGGTCAGCATCCCATCGATTCCACGAAACACATACTGACAGATTTCGACACCCAGCAAGAATGCCATGAGGCCCAGCGGTAACACGACCGCTGTTGCCATCACCAGTTCGAGGCTGGATGCGCCTCGCCGGCGAATGGAATTCCGTTTTCGTCGAAGGGGCATGAAACCGTTCCTCACCATAACGGTCCCAGCAAGTAAGCATTCAACATGCCGCAAGCGAAGAAACCAGACAGCGGAATCGGAGCTGACGCGTCGAAACGGCTGATTCGAGATGACTCGTGGGTGGTTGAACGGTTTTGAAACCAACGATTTTGAAACCGACGGGTTTGCCAAATGCTGGCCAGCCAAGCGGTCGCGTACCGCAGCAGGATGAATGCCGCAGCGACGAAATAGCCGACACAGAATCCTTGCAGTGTCGCCTGGAATCCAACCAAACTGCCAACGGCCATCGCGAGTTTGACGTCACCAGCGCCGCCACCCGACAAGACGTAGGGCAACAGCATCAGTGCGCCGCAACCGAGGCAACCGGTCAGACTTTGTGTCAGGGTCAAGCTGCCGATCGGTAACCACGCCAGCGCGAAACCCATCAGCACGGCGGGATAGGTCAGCCAGTTATGGACTTTGTGGTTTCGTATGTCGGTAACCGATGCGATCCCGAGCACCACCGCGGCGAACAAACCGGCGGTGGTCAGGCCGGCGGTGGTCAGCGGCACGCTGGCGGTGATTGGATCGATCGACATCGCTGCAGCCTCGGCTAGCTGATTTTTTTGCCGCGGAGGGAATTCCAGGCTTCTTTCAGCCAGTCAAACACTTCTTGGCCGAGCACCATGACGGCGATCAGGATGACAGCGGCGATGGCAACGATCATCACCACTTGCACCGCTTCCAGGCCCTCTTCGTCGTTGTGGAAACGGACGATTTGTTCTTTCACTTTCTTGCGTAGCATCGCATTGCACCATTTGATCTTGGTTGGGGTGATCTTGGTCGGGTTGATTTTGGTCGAACGGGTCGATTGGTTGGCACTGCCCCGCGCGGCGACAGCTCGGCCTCGCCGAATCACCGTGCCTTGCCGTACCTCCAGGGTACGTTATCACCGCCGGCGAACACTATCTTGATCGCGTCGGGCGAGTCTTTGTTACAGTTCTGATGAGATTTTTTGCACATAGACGTCTTCAAGGTGGTAATCAGCGATTCCATCGGCAGATTCGGTCAAACCGTGACAACGCGTGATTCGGTTGACACCACGACGCCCATCCGGGCTGCGAGAGATTTGCACGACCACGTCGATCGCTGATGCCACCTGAGAGCGTGCCACATGCGCTGGAATGGAAACTCCGCCCATCAGAGACAGCGTTTCTAAGCGGACGGCCGCGTCTCGCGGGGTCGAAGCATGGACGGTCGTCATTGCCCCGCGATGCCCGGATATCATCGATTGAATCAAGTCCAATGCTTCACCCCGGCGGACTTCGCCGACCAAGATTCGGTCCGGGCGCATTCGCAACGAGTCGACGAAAAGATCGCGAATCGTGACCGCACCCTTGCCCGATCGGTCCGGCGGCTGGGCTTCAAGATAGATCGTGTGGGGCAGTTGCAGTTGCAGTTCTGAGCTGTCTTCGATGACGACGATTCGTTCCTGCGGGTCGATCTCTGCCGATAACGCATTCAACAGCGATGTCTTTCCGGTGCCAGTTCCGCCAGAGACGATGACGTTTTCGTGGTTCTGTACCGATTTGATCAAATATTCGGCCATCGATGCGTCCAGCGATCCCAGCTTGACCAACTGACGTAAGCTAAGCTTTGCCGTATTAAATTTGCGAATTGATAGGCAAATTCCGATGCGGCTACTGGGCGGCATTATGATATGTACACGTGATCCATCGGGCAGACGTGCGTCGACACTGTGGATTCCCGAGCGAATGGGGCGGCCGACAAATTCGGCGATATTTCGGGCCGCGGCCATGAGGGCGGCTTCGTCCTCGAAATGAACGTCGCTTTGCAGGGAAAGCCGCCCACGGCGTTCGGCGTACACCGTGTCGGGTCCGTTGATCAAGACTTCCGAGACGTCAGGATCATCCAGCAGATGCACCACCGGTTGCAGAAAGCGACGTGTCGTTTGCGAATAGATATCGTGAATCGTCATGCCTTCTGATTCGCTCGTTGTGGGCGACTGTTCGGGTCGTCAAAATTTTTTTGTAACAAGGTCGCTTGTCAGGCGAATCAGTATCGTCGTGAGATAGTTTTACCAAATTTGTTGTGTTCACCACCCGAGCCTTACCATGACTTCCCACAACAATTTCGAGCTATTTGAAGAGATCGGACGTAGTGACGCGACCGTTGTCTATCGCGCACACGATTTAACGCTCGGTCGTGACGTCGCAATCAAAGAACTGACGGCCGAGGGAAAAGCGGATCCCAGGCGGCAAGAGCGTTTGCTACGAGAAGCTCAATTCTTGGCTCAAAATGAACATCCCGGGGTCTTGCGGATTCACACAGTCGTGCCAGAAAACGGCTGGATTGTGATGGAACTGATGAGCGGCAGCTTGGCTTCGCAGATCCAACACGCGGCCCTGCCCCCGGACACCGTTCGCAGTGTGTTGCGCCAGTTGCTGTCCGCGCTGGAATTCTTACATGGGCTTGGCAAGTTGCACGGCGCGATTCGCCCGTCGAACATCTTGATCGACGCGAAAGGGACTGTCCGGCTAAGTGACTTCGAGCCGATGGACTTGGACGGCGAGTTGCGGCCGCCCACGTCGACCCAGAAGTACCTTGCCCCCGAATGGATTCGATCGGAGTTCGGCCAGCTTGGACCCGCATCTGATTTGTACTGCCTGGCCTTTACGGCGCTCGAACTATTGGTCGGTCCCAAATTCGATTCGAAAATGTTGACCGGGCAAGGCGCCGCTGTCGATGCGAACGTCGCTTGGCTGCGCGTCCACAGTGGCGAGGAGCCGCTTGCGAGAACGAGCGATCTGCTTCGCAATGTGCCCAGCGATTTAGCAAACACCCTGGATGTGATGTTACAGAAGAATGTCGCAGATCGTCCCGCGACGGCGGCCGATGCGTTGAAGCGACTTGATGAACAGCCAATTGTTCAGGTGCAAGCCATCCAGCCGGCTTCACCCGCACCCGTCGAAGCCGCGGGCATCATGCCTGCATCGGTCAAACAGATCGATCCGTTGGGCGTTGCAACAAAACGATCCACCGACAAAGACCGCAAGCCCGCCGGCGCGTCTGTTGTTGCCGTCCCCGCGACGGGTCGCGATCGTTTAAATCAAACGCTCGAAAAACCGTACGTCTTGTACCCGCTGTGTGCGCTCTTGTTGTTCGGGGCGCTAGGCATTGGCTTGTACCTGCGTGCGGACAAATCGCCCGACCCGACGCTCGCAGAACTTTCGCCCGTTCCCAAAGTCGAAGAAGTCGTCAAAGACAAAAACCCGCCCCAGATTGTCGACGAACCAGCGAAGCCGACCGAACCAGCGGCAGAGATCATCGCAGCAGAAGAAAACACCGAAACGCCGGTCGATCCGATCCCGGAACAACTTGTCGAACAGGTAAACGAACCAGCGGAAGAAGAACCCACCGCTGATCCGATCGACAAAATAGCGGCAGCAGATTCATCGGAAGAAACCATGGAACTGGCGCCGCCTGTTATCGATGAACAGCCCGCCGATGAAGTTGCAGCGATTGAACAAGTGGCACCCGAGGAAGTTCACACCGAAGAAGTCGTCCCGCAAGAGAATCCTTTGGAAGGAATTCTGAGCCTGATTTCCACTCCGGTGGAAGTTGACACCGCAAAGTTGCTCGCGGAGTTCAAAGGTAATCCTGAACTTGTCATCGACGCCGGAGGTTTTCTGTCGGAGTCAACCGACGTCGCGATTGATCCTCAGGGTCGCTGGGTCGCCGCCACGGGCGGCAAAGTGGTGCGATTGTGGGACTTACAAACCGGTCGGTTGGCGATGACGTTGCGAGGCGATCGGTCGCGCACCTCCTACGGTGACTGCAACACGTTGGCGTTTTCGCCAGACGGCGAGTACTTGGTCGTCGGCGTGAGTGACTATCAACCACACGGCGCCATTCGTGTGTACCGTACCGACGCGCTGGACCAAATCGAGTCGCTATTGCCGGGGCACACATCGCCGGTTCGACAGATCAATTTTTCGCGTGATGGAAACTGGATGACCAGCGCCGACGCCGATGGCAATATTGCCGTTTGGGACTGGGACGCTCGCAAGATTGTCAATCAAATTCCTCCGCGTGATCCGCAGGCGCCGATTGTCGATGAGTTGATGTTTGCCGGCAGCGAAGACGTTTTGTTGGGGATCGATACCGCCGGCCCGTTTCTGTTGCAGGCCGACACGCTGCGCAAACTAACCGCCGCCGACAATTTGCCCTCACGTTTGTACGCCTGGATGTTTGACTTGTTGACCAGCAAGTTGCGATATCCGTTCGAGACCAAGGTTGATCCTCGTGTCTTGGATTTGCGACTGGACGACAACGTATGGGCGGCCGCGGCTGTTGGAAAACAGGACGGCGGCAACAAGTTTTGGATCGGTGTCTGGCCGGCCCACGAAAAAGACACGGCGTCTGTCCCCGACCCGCAAACGGTTTACACGGGGCATCGCTGGAAAGTACGAGCGATCAGCTTGGCCCCAAGCATTGGCGTGGCAGCCAGTTGTGACATGTTTGGCGAAGTGCACGTGTGGGACATGCGCGATGGCAAGCCGCTGCATCGACTTCGGTGCGAAGGAAAGCCTATATACGAGGCCGTCTTCGATCGCGATTCGGCTCGAATCGGTTTTGGCACCAAACCTTATCGTCCGGACATTTGGGCGCGAAACAACTATGGCGCCATCGACCAAGTTTTGGATTTGGCGACACGTTCGATCTATCAAGCCGGCGATGACCAAAAACTATCGCCCATCCAAGAACGTCCCAACACCGACCGCGAACAATTGCAAGTTCGTCGAATCGATGATGAGCCAGGTATTTCGCTGGTCAAAATGCGCGACGGTCGTCAAGCGTCGCGGTATCAATTGACGACCGGACGTAGCCCGACGGTGTTTTCGATCATCCAGCAACCGACACTAGGGCTGCAGAGTCCCGTCCTGTTGGGCGACAGCGAGGGGATGCTGGCGGTTTGGAATTCCGATTCAGATCAATTAAAACGAGCCTTCATCGGCCACGAGGCAATGGTGACGTCGATCAGCGTCGCGCCGCACGGACGGACCATGCTTAGCGGTTCGTCGGACCGCAGTATTCGCTTGTGGAGCCTCGAGAATCCGGAACCGACAGGCATTTTCGATTTTAAGTTTGAAAACGTTTCCGTGACCAAGGTTGTTCCAGGGACATCCTCGGCACGGGCTGGTGTCCAGGTCGGTGATCGCGTTGTTTCGATCGACGGCAAATCGATCAAAGAAATGTTCGAACTGATGCTGACTGGCGAATTTGATTATCGACCCGGTCAATCGGTGCCGGTGCAAATGACTCGTGAAGGAAATCCTTACGAGTTCGAGATGCAACTGGTCGAAGGTTACGATTTCTCTGAACCGATCCTCAGTGTTTACATCGGCGATCAAGATCGCTGGATCGCATGGACGCCGCAAGGCTATTACGACGCATCGCCGGGCGCAGAAAACTTGATCGGGTGGCACATCAACCGCGGCCCGAACAAGAGCGCGGCATACTTTGAGGTCGGACAATTTCGCGATCAACTCTATCGACCGGACATTATCGATCGTCTGTTGAAAGGCCAAGCCATCGAAGACGCGGTCTTTCATGCCAATGCGGAACGTGAAGAGGCGGCACTTGATTTTCGCAGTCCGTCCGATCTGGCCGTCCATCATCCGCCGTACGTCAGATTGCTTTCGCCGCAAGTCGATCAAACGCTTCAAGACGGCAGCGTGACCGTCGAAGTCGACATCACCAGCGCAAATGGCTTGCCGATTCGCGAAGTGACCTTGCTGGTCAACGGCATTACGGTGAAGACGTTTCAGCCCGAGTCCCCGGCCGAAACGGAAATGAGCCTTGCTTATCCGGTCGAGCTAGAACCGGGTGAAAATTCGATCGAAGTCGTGGCGACCAACGCCGAGTCACGGGGACTCGCATCGGCGACGGTTGATGTCGCCGAACAGGCCACCGAGATCGCCGCGGTCGACAAGTCAAATCTGGTTGTGTTGGCAATCGGCGTGAACGAAAAAGTCGGCGAAACGGACTTGGCTTCGGCTTCGCAACCGCCCGTGGATGCCCAACAGTTCGCCGAATCGATGCGCGAACAAGGCAACAATCGGTTGTACGAAAACGTCTACTCAAAAGTACTGTTGCAAGGTCAGGCCACGCGGTCAGAAATTTTGGACGCGTTTCAGTGGATGGTCGATCAGACGGAACCCGGCGACACGGTTGCCATCTACTTGGCTGCGGAAGCGTTCATCGATTCGACAAAGAATTTCTATATCGGTGCCCATGACGTGGACATGGACCGCCCCCGCGCAACCGCGGTGTCTTGGCGTGAGTTCGTGAACACGTTGCAGACTGATTTGCCGGCTTGCAAACGGCTTGTTTTTCTCGACCTTGATCCCAGCGAACAGGCGATTGAACCGGGACTACGTAATCCCCTGGTTGATCTGGCCGCACCCGAACTCGGCACCGTGTTCTTTTCGTCGACCGCGCTACAACAAAGACTGCCTTCGCATGAACCTGGCGAGGCCGGATTCTTGACCACCGCACTGAAGCGAACGATCGGCGACCCCAGGTCGGACGTGACGCCATCGCCACCGGACGGTTTATTGTCATGTGAGGAAACATCCAAAACTTGGATGGCCAAAGTAAAAGAATTGTCCGGCGGCAAGTTGTATCCCATCGCCTTCACCCCGACCGGAATTCGCGAAGTGAATGTTTTTCAGGCCACACCTTAATTCACCGTTTTTTCCCAACACTCGTTTCCCTCTGCATCCCGTTACACCATGACATTGGGTGACACCTAGCGGTCAACATCGCAGAACCAGTAACGCTCGCACCATTGACTCGGAGATTTCTCATGCATTTACGATCCATCAGCCTGCCATTGTTGATCGTATGTTGTTCGTGGTGCATGCAGGGCCCTACGGCGTCGGCTCAAGGTCTGCTGAATCAACTGGGCAAACAGCTCGGCGAGCAGATTCGACGAGAAATCCCTCGTGTGATCAACGGCCGTTCGCCATCGATTAGCAGGCCATCCCCGAACCCTCCCACTTTCGGCGGCGACAACAATAATCAGCAGCCGGCCGCGATGGGTGCCGCGATTCCGAGTGAAAGCGGCCGCGAAAGTACAGGTGGGCCCAAGTTCAATCCGGACGATTTCTTTGGCCCCAGCCCATCCCAGCCCCCGCAGACCGTTCAGCCACGACCGAGCACCACGCAGCCGCCTCGCGTGATTTATCCGCAACCGGGCACCACATATCCAGGCACCACGTATCCGTCACAAACCTATCCGTCTCAGACGTACCCCAGCCAAACGTACCCCAGCAGCACTTACCCGGGAAACACTTACCCGTCGCAAACCTATCCATCTCAAACTTATGAGTCGCATTCGGTTCCCAGCTATACGTCGAATCCACCGAGGGTCAGTTCGCCGTCCGTATCGAATCGCGAGTTCAAGATTCGTTGCCCGAAATCGCTCAGCCGGTCGGTCTCTTACCAGCTGTCCAGCAACGGAAAGGCATATTCGTTCACGATGAACCCCGGTGAAATGCACACGATCGTGGAAGCTCGCGTGTGGCGAATCCGTTATTCCAGCGGGGGACGCGATGTGAGTTATCGATTGCGTGGTGGATCGACGTATGAGTTCGCAATTGATTCGAATTCGCAGTTGCAATTGTTCAAAGAACTGGAAACCGACCAAGAACCACCTGTCCGATCGAGTGCGACGGGCCGATAGTATGGCGACTCTTTTCGCAGATGAACTATCGACGATACCGACTTGGTGGATGCCCGCGGCCTGCTTTTCGTCTGCTGCTGCGACGGCATGTCTGACGGTTTGGTTATTTCGTTCGACGTCGTCGCATCGCGCTGTGCCAGAATTGGTCTATGAAGCCGATCGGATCGGTCGGCTGCGCAGTCATCACTGGGCGTTTCGGTTCTTCGAAAGCCACATCAACTCGCTTGCCGCGGCGATCAACTTTGATTCGAATCCTGAATCACGGTTTGCTGTTGCGCTGCGTTCGACCGCTGACACGCATGATTGGACCGTCGGCGAGTACATGGCAACCAAAGTGGTGGAAGGCTTGTTGGTCGGTGCCACGATCTTTGGCTTCGTCACGCTATTGGGATTCTGGCAATTAGGCGTTTTACTTGGCGGCGGTTTAGTACTTGCTTACCCGTTCATGGCCAAGCAATCGATTTTGGGGAAATTTGAAAAGCGATTGCGACGACAGCGCGTGCGATGGCCGTTCGTAATCGATCAAATCGCGTTGATGATGCAAGCAGGCGGGAACTTTGATGAAAGCTTGCGGTCGATCGCCGATGAGGATCCCGATCATCCGTTGACCGAAGAGCTTCGACGTGTGCTGGGCGATTTGTCGGGAGGCCGAACCCGACGCGATGCGCTATCGGATCTAAAATCACGGATCCCTGACCCGGAAATTGGCGAATTGATTTCCAGCATCATCAAGGGCGAAGAACTGGGCACACCGTTAAGCACCATCTTGGCCGAACAGGCCGATCAAATGCGTGTCAAACGATCGCAATGGGGCGAAAAGGCCGCTGCCGAAGCAGAGGTGCAGATCGTCTTTCCCGGCATGTTGGTGATGATCGCTTGCTTGATCGTCGTCCTGGGTCCGATTCTGTTACCGGCCGTGATGAACCTGATCGAAAGCAGGAATTAAATATGGGCGCAAGAGTCTTGGTGCAATCCGGAATCACATCGGGATCGGTCCACTGGATCGAACGCAAAGTGGTTCGCATCGGCAGCGATCCGGCAATGGAAATTACCATCCCGTCCGATCAAGTCGCTCCGCACGCACTAACCCTCGAGTATCGCGATAGCGGATACCACGTTCATAATCGTTCGCCCGGAATGATTCACTTGGGTGGCAGCGTCATTGCGCAAAACGCATCGGGCCGATGGGCCGACGCGGATTTGTTAGAAATCGCTGGATCGGTTCAGTTGGCTCTTGAGTTGGATGATGATGCCGCACCGTCACCCCGACCCGCCGCCGGAACTCGCAACGATGAAAACGTTCGGCAGCCAATCGCCGCCGCGCAACCAACCCACGCCCTCGCTCAAGCAGCCAGTGTCGCATCGTCGCAAGTCGCAGGGGCGGCGCCAAAGAAATCGGATTCGACGATAACCCAGATCGCCGTCATCATCGTTTGCGTTGTGTTGGGCGGCCTGTTGTTGGCCCGAGATCGAATGCGAAAAGAAGGCAAGGCGACGCAAGACGTTCCCAGTTTTCAACAAATCGTACAACAAGGTTTAAGTGACGGGGCACTGTCGGACGGATCGCTGCTTAGACAATTTCAATTCGCCGAGGCGGCGGTGATTCGCGGTCACGAAGAAAAGGCACGTCGGCACTATAGCCTTGTTCGCTCTCGTCTCTTGTATCGCCAGTCGGCCGAGCCCGAGGATCGCCAGGCATTGCAAAATGATATGCTTCGCTATGTCGAGTTTCGTCTCGGCCAGTTATGATCCAAATGGATTTTTCACGAATTTGACGAACCGATAACGCAGCGATTCTGACTCCACAGCATGACATTTCCCTCACGTCGATTGCCAAGGACGGCCCGCGCGTCGATCCACCTGTTTGCTTCGTTTGCGTTTTGGTTCGGTGGCGCCGGTTGCCATTGTTCTTCGCCGCTTGAGGCAGCGGTGATCGACGTCAAGAGTTTTGGGGCAGTCGGTGACGGCGTGACCGATGACACCAAGTCAATTCGTGCGGCGCTGGCCGCGTCCAATGAAGTCCACTTTCCCGCGGGCGTCTATGTCTTGACTGACGGCATTGAATTGCCGGAATCCGCGATACTGACCGGCAGCGGATCGCCGGTTCTAGGAACGTTTCCGCTCAGGGACGACGACAAGCGATTCCTTACGGACGAAAAACTTGCTGATTTGCCCGGTACGACGCTGTTGTTTCGCGGCCGAGGGACTCGGTCATCGACGACCGATCGTGCGGACGAATTTGCAAACTATCGCTACGCGGTCAAGACTGCCGCCGGTTTGCCCTACAAGATTCGCGGCCTGGCGATTGTGTTGGATGTTCGCGTCCTGGATGCGGCCAACCAGATGACCGTTCCGGGTCATGACCGTCGGGCGGACTATGATGTGGGACTTGCCGTGGACGACAGTCCGGGTGGTCGCCTAGATGACGTTTCGGTGTTCGGCTATTGGAACAAGGCAGGCCTGTGCGTTGTCTCGAGAGGCCACCGATCGAACCCCGATTACAACACATTCTACGGATGCAATTTCTCGGGACAGTATGGTGTTGCTTTGTTAGGCACCGACGACAAGGTGGGTAAGGGTTTAAGCGGCACTCAGTTTTACGGGTGCAACCTTTTCTCAGCCGACCATCATTCGCGGCGTCCTCCGTGGGGTTCCGGGGCGTTGTTGATCGACGGTCAAACAATGGGAAAACGTGCAGACATCAACGGCCACTATTTTTTTGGTGGTTGTATTCGCACGTACAACAACCTCGCCGTAAGACTTGATCATGCGTCGAACGTTTGTTTCAACAGTGTCGTTTTCGAAGTTCCTTCGTGGGACCGCGCCGGCAGCGAAGGCGCGGACACCACTGGAAAGATCGTTGGCACCGAGAACACACGCGATGTTACGCTGGTCGGATGTCGCATGCACGACATCGGCCTTCGCGAATTGGCGAATTCCATGACCGATGGAAACGTCACCGTGGTTGGTGGAACGACCCATGGTGTTTCGGTTGCATCGGGTGGCCAAACAGTAAAACTGCACGCGTCGGCCAGCGGCGACCCGCTGATTCAATTGACCACCGACAGTTCATCGCTGAACAATGGATGGACGATTCGGTCCGATGTGTCCGACAATCAGTCGCTGGTGCTGAGGCACAACAATCGAGCCGCTTTGACCCTGCGCCCCGACGGCACGTTGCAATCCGCGTCCATCACGGCCAAGTCGCTGAGCGTCGGATCGGCCAAAGAGGTGGTCGTGCGAGAGGGAATCATCGAAGTCTCGCAAACGCGAATCGCGATCCGCTGTCCGTCGCCGACAACACTCGACGGTTTGCGTGGCGGTGACGAAGGCGACGTGGTGATCTTGGAACTGGCCGACGGGTCGTCCGCTGTCACGATTCCAGCAGCGGATGGTGATATGCTGGTTTCCCGTCCGATGGTGTTGGATCATAAGGGCGACCGATTCATGCTGATCAAATCGGGCAGCCAGTGGATCGAACTTTCGCGCACCGATTTCTCGCCTTAACGGCACATGGGCGTCCTGCGGCTACGTTTTGATCTTCTATCGGACGGCTCACCTTTGAACGATTCGATCGCTTACGATCCCGTTGGGCGAACACTGGTCCAATCGATCTGGTGCGACTTGTTTGTCACGCGCATGAACGCGAATCCGAGTGACAGGATCACGCCCATCGCGATCGCAGCGGCGATGACGAACATGATGACGATTTGATACTGAACGGCTTGTGTGGGTGAAGCGCCCGCCAACAGTTGTCCGGTCATCATTCCCGGCAGGCTGACGATTCCGGCGACCGACATCGTATTGAGAATAGGAATCATTGCGATCCGCGCTGCCTTGGCAAACACGTCCTGGCACGCTTCCCAGCGTGTCGCACCGAGTGACAACATCATTTCGACTTCGCCTCGCCTGCGAGTCAACTCATCGAGAAAGCGATCCATTCCCAGCGAGATTCCGGTCAGTGAATTGCCCAACACCATGCCGACAAGCGGGATGACGACTTGAGGGCTGAACCAAGGATCGCTGCGCACGACGAATAGGGTTGCGACGGCCGTCACCAGCCAGCTGCTGGCCCACACCGAAATGATCGCCGACACATAGATGCCAGGAAACCGATGATTGATCCTGTGAACGGCCGAGACGCCTGCGATCACCGTCATCACGGCGGCCAGCGCGAGTACCGGCAGCGGATGAGACATTTCAAAAATCTGTCGCAACACCAATCCCAACAGTGTCAGCTGTACCGTCATGCGCAGCGAACTCCACAGGATTTGGCGTTCCAGGCCCAGTTTCATTCGCCATGAAATCAGACCGTTGATCAGAATCAGCGACGATGCGATGGCCACATCCGTCCCCGATAGGATGTTGTCGGGCTGAGCGGTGATGGTGCTTTCGAGTATCATCGGATTCTTGTCGTGGGCGCTTTCGCCGGCCGGATGTGGACTGCAGGATGGATCACTTCATTGACTTTCGATGATTCTAAAAGTTATCGCGTTTTTGTCTGGCTGATGCTGGTGACGATCGGGCTGTTGCTGGCGTGGGTGACCGGACGGCTTGAACCGAATCTCGTTCCGGATTCGGCCAGCTATTTGGAATTCCCGTTCCACTCGCTCGATGCGGCTTGCCGTTCGATTCGTACGCCAGGCTATCCGATCTGGTTGCGACTGGTCATAGGTCTCGGCGGACTAAGTTTCGTTCCGGCCTGCCAAGTCGTATTACATGCGACCGCGGTGTTCTTGCTGGTCACGGAACTGCGCCGCTGGTCGATGCCCTGGTGGCCCCTGGTCGCGATCGCGACAGCCGTAGCTATTGGCTGCACGCCGATGGATCACATCAGCACGATTTCGACCGACGCGGTCGCGGCATCGCTTGGCGTGATCACCGTGTCGCTAATGCTGCGTTGGTCGCGATTGGATGGTCCGTTTCGATTTTCGATCTTGGTCGCCATCGTTGCGGCGATCACGATTATGGTGAGGCCAGCTTACTTGTTTTTGATCCCTTGGTTAGTGGTGGCCGGCTGGTTGCTGCGAGCCAGTGTCGTGATTCGCACCGCGAAACACCGTCGCGATCACGCTGCGATCCACTCAAAGGGTCGACGCAAGGACGGCGGAACGCTCAGCGACCATGGGGCGATGATTCGCAGCGGGCTGGTGTTGGCTGGGCTAACGCTTGTGCCAATCCTCGGTTGGATGTTGCTGCGATTGTCTGTGACTGGCGATTTCGGAATGTTGCCGTTCGGACATCAAAATTTGGCCGGCGTATTGGTACAGCTTGTCACTGATGATGAGCTGCAATCGATCCGAGGTGAATCCTCTGATTTGGCAAAAGAGATCGTTCGAGAAAAGACTCGGTTGGCTCAAACCGGACACACTTTTGCCGCCGGAGAGCCCGGAGCCACCATGACCATTGACGCCCGCTGGGACGACATGACCTATTTCGTCGTCATCCCCGCGGCCGAGAGACTTGTCCCTTCCGATCGCATTGCCCAGCACAACGAAATAGCCCGATTGAACAAGCGTATCATTCGCATGTGGCCCATGCGTTATGCCCTATGGCTTGCCAAGGCGGTGCGTCGCGGTGCTTGGGCTATCGCGGTCGATATCGTGATGCACCCAATATTTTTGTTGGTGATTTTGTCGACAATGGCGATTGTCTTGTTGCGTTGTCTAACCGGGCCGGTATTGGGAACCGTCGAATTTCCGCAGCCGTCGATGACGGCGCTGGCCATCGTCACGCTTACGTACCTGATCATGAAAGTCGGCTTCGTCGTTCTGACAAGTCCACCGATCGGACGCTTTAGCGATGCGGCAGCAATCTTTCTGCCCGCGTGGTTCATGGCCATGTGGGTCTGTTGGTTGCGAACGCCAACGTCACACTAACTTTCCGGAATCCATCCGGAAAACGCAGTCGGTGACGCGGTCGACTTGTGAACCATCGTGGCTCACCCACACGTAGGTGCGACTTTGGTCCTCCGATATCCATCGGTCCAGCAATGTCTCCACTTGGTTGACCGAGCTTTCATCCAGTGACGCGGTCGGTTCATCCAGCAACAGCATGCACGGATCCAACTGAATTGCACGAATCAACGCGATCAGTTGTTGCTCGCCGCCGCTGAGCTGGTCGGCGGCTTGCTCGAGCAGTGATGTGGGTTTGTTCAATTGTTTCAAGTGCATCACGACCCGAGATTCATCAAACTTGGCTGTAGACGTCTGGAAACGAAACGGTAACTGCAGGTTGGACCGAACCGTTCCCGATGCGAGCGATGGCCGTTGTGATAAGTAAATGACTTGTCGGCGATATGTCGGGACGTCGACCGAATGAACCGGTCGACCGCGAAAAATGAGGTCGCCGCGGGTGATCGAATCCAGCATCGCCATCACGCGCAGTAAGCTGGATTTACCGCAACCGCTGGGGCCGACCAAACCGACGCGTTGTCCACGGCTGATCTGGAACGAAATGTCCGACAACAGGGGACGGTCCAGGCCAGCGACGTGCCGTGTCACATTTCGAAGCTCGAGCAAAATAACCGATCGTGGGTAAGTGAATCTATTTTCGGGGCTTCAGGCCGTTGCGCGTCGCCGAAGCCGTGGTCGGATCGTCGGGCCAGTAATGTTTGGGATAGCGCCGCCGAAGATCTTTGCGAACCTGATCGTAGGTCGTTGACCAGAAATTTTCGAGGTCCTCGGTAATTTGTTGTGGCCGGTGGTTGGGCCCCAGCAAGTGCAATTGCAACGCAACCTTGCCTCCGGCAATCCTGGGGGTCGTCGGCCAACCGAACAATTCCTGCAAACGAACCTGCATGATTGGTGGTTTATCTTTCGCATACTGAATCGCGATCATGTTGCCACTGGGAACCTGCATGCGTGCCGGCGCGTGCGTGTCGATCGACTGTAACTGTTCATAGTTGTATCGGCCCTTGAGGTACTCTAGCCACGGCGCGCGGCGCAGTTCGGGAAACGTCGTGCGCGACTGACACAACTGTCGCAAGACGTCATGGATCGCTGCTTCATCCAGGTCAGGCAAATCAAGCTGCGGCATCTGATCGACCAAGAATCGCACCCGCTGGATAAATTGACCAATCTCTTGATCCTTCTTGGGCTCTTGATCCTTTTTGGGAAACAGCCGATCGATGTCACGTTTTGCATTTTCCAGCAAAATGTTGGCGACTTCACCGCCCGATTCCGATTCGATTGGCGATTCGTTCAGCAGCAGATCATCGAAGTACCGGCGACGACGTGACACGACCGACTGAGAGCTGGGGACAAAAAACGACTCGTCGACTTCGCGAATCAGTCGTCCGCCTAGGTAATCGTCCAGCCACTCGATTTCGATCGCCGATGCGCTTCGTACCAGCGCTTCGGATCCCTTGCCATCGACGTCGATGCACACAAAGTATTCGGCAGACCGGACACTGGATTGCCGATCAATTCTGACACCACGCCCGCCGACCATCACGCCGCGATCGCTGCCGGGTTGCCGGCGCCGTGTCACACGGTCGGGAAAGGCGGCCAGCAACGCGCGGCGCAGTTTGTCGCGAACCGTTTCGCTCTCCTTAGGCGTTTCGACGGAATCCAACGAGAGAGCATCAACCGTCTTGACCAATTGATTTGCGACACGGCGAATCTGTTTTGCCGCCGGCCCATGCAACGGTCGACGAAGATCGCCTTGGAAGTGGGCGTTCAGCTGGTCAACACGATCGATGATGTCACTGTCGCTGTGCGTCGTGTGACGATCATCCGGCGCGCTTCGGTTGCCCCGCGAGCTCCGAAACGGGTCACGCTCGGTTAACAATGCGGCAGCCAAAGCAGCCGAATCGGCAACACCCGATACTTTTGCGTCGATCATGAATCGGCTAATTCTGGGATGCAGCGGCAGTGCCAACATGCGACGTCCCATTTCCGTCAACGCGCCAGCGGGATCGATCGCGTCGAGCCTAAAAAGTAGCTGTCGTGATGATTCGATCGCGGCGTCCGGGGGTGGGGTCAGCCAAGGAAACGCCTGGGCATCACGTTCGCCCCAAGCGGCCAACATCAACGCAGCACTGCTAAAATCGGCCCGCAGTATTTCCGGCGAATCAAGTTCGCGGCGAGCCCGGTGCGTCGCGGCGGGCCACAGGCGTGTGCAGATACCCGGTTCGGTTCGGCCCGCACGACCGGCTCGTTGGTCTGCCGAGGCTTGCGAGATTTGTTCCAGTCGAAGTGCCGACAATCCCACGTTTGCTTCGTAACGCATCACACGAGCCTGGCCGCTATCGATCACGGCTGTCACACCCGGAATGGTGATCGACGTTTCGGCAACGTTGGTGGCCAGGATGATTTTTCGTGTTTCCGAAGGTGCCAGAACGGCGTCTTGGTCTTGTGGCGATAGATCGCCGAACAATTCCATCACAAGTGCGTCGTCGACGTGTCCGGATTGTCGCAGCGTTTGCGCCGTGCGTCGAATCTCGCCGACACCGGCCAGGAACACCAAGACATGCCCAGCGGTTTGTCGCAGGATGCCGGGCAAGATGCGCGCAACCTGTTGGTCGACAGGGTCACGCGTCTGTTGTTTGGCATACTGGATGTCGACCGGAAAGGTTCGCCCCACACTTTCGACGGCGACCGCATCGCCCAGGAAATTGACAATCGGTTGCGGGTCAAGTGTCGCGGACATCACGATCAATTTCAGTTCCGGACGCAGCGTCGTCCGAATCCGCTGAGTCATGCCGAGGGCCAAGTCGACGTCGAGATTTCGTTCGTGGAATTCATCCAAGATGACACACGAGACATCTTCTAATAGCGGGTCGTTTTGCAGACGCCGTAGCAGAATCCCCGTCGTTACGACCAGCAGTTGAGTGTTCTTGCCGGCGCGGCGATCAAAGCGAACCTGATATCCGACCCGGTCGCCAAGTTCACAACCGACCAGCGTAGCCAGTCGCGCCGCCGCTGACCGTGCCGCCAATCGGCGTGGCTGAACTAAGATGATTTGTCCGCCCGCCAGAGAGCCGGAACGCAAAAACGATTCACCGGAATTTTGCTGCGCAAGTAATGCCGGCGGAACGCCCGTCGTCTTGCCGGCGCCGGGTGGCGCCTTTAACACAACGGGTTTGTTGGCGGCGATTGCGGCAATGATCTCGGGTAAACAATCAGCGACCGGCAGTTCCATCGGTCTCACCGGGTCGCTTGGATCGGCCGCTTGGGTTCGGTCGACTGATCTGGTTCGGTCGACTGGTTTGATTCGATCAGTTGAGGTTTCGGCTCGGTGTCGATGTGGCCGACCGGTCGAACGTGCTTGCCGGGACGATCCCAGTCACCAAGGTCTTCACGCGCCCGCTCAGCGATCGCCATCAGCTCGGCAACCACCTCGGGGCGTTCGGCGTAATGATTTTGTGTCTCGCCCGGATCGGCGACAACGTCAAACAGCTTCCCCTCGCTGGGGCCTGCATCCTTGCCCGACAGATTCGTATAGCGGTGTTCCAGGGGAAGATGCAGTTTCCATTTTCCCGAGCGAACACACTGCAGTTGATCCAGTGAGTAATAGTAAAACGCGTCGTGCGGAGTCGTCGCGCCGGGATGTCCGGCCAACAATGGCCAAATATCTTTTCCGTCGATGACACGATCGGTGGGAACTTCCGCGCCCGCAAGTTTTGCGAAGGTCGGCAGAATGTCGATCGTCGATGTGAGTTCGTCGCAAACGGTACCCGCCGCGATTTTTTCGGGCCAGTACGCGATACAAGGGACGCGGTGGCCGCCTTCTGCGGTGGTGTATCCCCAGCCGCCCATCGGCAAGTTTCTGCCTTGGGGCGGAGTACGGCGTGGCGCGCCATTGTCGGACGTCCAAATGACAAGCGTGTTCTCGGTGAGATCAAGTTCGTCAAGAGTCTTCAGAATCTCTCCCATCGACCAGTCCAGTTCTTCGATCGAGTCGCACCATGGGCCGTTATTCGATCTGCCTTTGAACATGGGGCCAGCCGCGGGAGAAGTCGTCGATCCCGGCATCGCTTGTGGCATGTACAGAAAAAAGGGGGTACCCGTCTCTTTTTGTTCGCGAATGAAGCGTATTGCGTCGTCGGTGTATCGACTCGTCAACGTATCAGGATCAACCGGCTGGACGATGACCTTTTCATTTCGCATCAGTGGCAACTCAGGCCAATGCGGTCGGTTCTCTCGTCGATGGGCGTTGTCCGAATAGGGTATGCCCAGCCATGAATCAAACCCTTGTCGGGTTGGAAGAAAAACAGGTTGATCCCCAAGATGCCATTTGCCGATCATGTGCGTCGCGTAACCGACTGACTTTAGCACTTCGGCGACCGTAACTTCGTCCGGATGAAGTCCGTTGGGCGACATCGGGCGTAACACCGCGCCATCGGGTTCTGGGAAATCCATGCCGACGCGGCGCGGATAACAGCCCGTCATCAGGCTCGCGCGCGAAGGGGTACAGACGCCCGATGTGGAATAAAAGTGAGTCAGCTTCATGCCCTCGGCCGCCATCTGATCCAGGTGCGGCGTGCGGTGTGTCGGATGTCCGAAACATGCAATATCGCCGTACCCAAGATTGTCGGTGTACACAAAGACAAAGTTGGGCTGTTTTGCCTCGGCGGCTTCGGCCCGACCCGGGTGATAGAAACCCAGCGAAACCAAACAGAAAACCAATAGTGGGCATCTCAAGCGAGGCGTTGACGTCAATCGTGACGTGGATCGAATCGTTTTCATCGGGAACAGGTTTCTTCGTGGGGTATTCAGAAAATAATTGCAAAATTATGAGGCAGCACGGGCGTCTTCGTTCGTATGCGGAACCGCCGGACCACTGGACCATCGGACGACTGAGCCACTGCAACACTAATTCGTGAGGACTTTGACGACGACCTTGTGAATGGGGCCGGTTCCGCCCAAGGGCGCGTGTGCGTCGGTGGGGAAAAAGATGGCGAATGAACCAGCTGCAACACGGCACCAAGTCCCTGGGCGGTCGTCATAGAAGCCTAAATCGCGTTCGGCGTCGAAGTCTGATTTCAGATGCCGACAATCCTGGATCGGTGACCAACCGATCAGATCGATGCCTTTCACGACGTACTGGATGTCCAGGTAACGACGATGAAACTCGAGTGGCGAATCGACTTGGCCGCGGCCCATCCCGCGGTCGACGATGGCGAATACATTGTCGCCGTCAATGTCATGCCGACCATCGGCAAGCTTTGCAAGGTCCGAGCGATGAAGGAATTCAAAGCCGCTGCGTAAAGAGGGATTCAGCGATTCATATCGGGCGTGGTCGCGGAGGTCTGCCAGGATCAAGGTGGGGCGAGCCTTTTCATAGTTGAATGAATGGGTGGCATGACTATTACAACTGCCGATCGGCGAAATCTAAATACTGTCGCCAATCATATTCAGTCAAATCATGCTTTCCGTTGCGGAGATGGTATCCGATTTTGCCTTCGTTGATGGGCGTGTCCGGTGCGGGCATCGTTTCCGCCGTTATCTTGTCTCCCAATCCGTTGGTGCCGAGCAATCGATACACGGGACCGGCGTGAACGGCGGACAAGAATTCACCTTTCGGATCGGCCCATTTATCTTCGCTGGCGCTGGCCACATACAGCGCCCGCGGCGCGATCAATGCGAGCAGTTGATGCTGGTCGACCGGACAAGCGTTCTCGTTGGAATTGTACTTTGTAAAGTTGTCACAAAACCAATGCGGAAAACTGGTGTTGATCCGGCCCACCGTTTCGCCGATCGCTCGCCGGCTGAGTGCCGCGCCACCGCACCCGGAATTATTGCTGACGACCATTTTGAAACGTTCGTCCGCCGCCCCGGCCCACAGCGAAGTTTTTCCCAATCGCGAATGACCGATCACCGCCACTCGCGACGCATCGATGCTCGCGTCTTGCTGCAAATAATCCAAGGCTCGGCTAAGACCATACGACCATGCGGCGATACTTCCCCATCGCTGGCCCGGTGGAATCGTTTCCATTTCTGTTCGAAATACGCCGTGAATCCCGTTTTCGAAACCATCGTCAAAATCGGGATCAATGTCGCCGTAATAGATGGTGACCAACGCGTAACCTCGGTCGATAATCATCTCGACCGGCCACCGGCTCGCCGACGTGCCTCGGCCGGCTTCGGTTGCCGTATGTTTCTTTGTCGTTTCGTTCTTACGGTCACGAACCCAGCGAGTGGTTAACGATATGGTCGGATCGGGATCCACGGTATGGTTGCCACCGAAATTCAGACCCAAAAATGCGGGGACGTTTTGGCCGGCTTTGGGTGTATAGATCAACAGACGCATTGAATGAGCGTCATCGGATTCACCAAAGAAGACATCGACTTCGCGGCGGATGGCTTTGCCATGGATCGCCTCGCGATTTTCGTTGACCACTTCGTGACGGATGGCGCACGGCTGCGGCCCTCGTCCGAAAACTTCCGTCGTAAAGTCTCGCAAAATTTCTGGCCGACGAACCTGGGTCCATGCTTTAGCGTCGGTGACGGGTTCGCCCGCATCGGTGGTTAGCGGATCGGGCAACTGAAATTCAGAGATCCGTGCTTCGTCATAGTTGGCGACGAAATCTTTTTGTGCCTGGGCGTTACTGGACAAGATGATCAACAAGGCGGACAGAAACACTGGACGAAACATGATTCACCTGGTGGCGGTTGCGGTAACGGCAGTTCGATGACGCGAAGCCCCCATCATATCAATCCGGCGCAATCGGGTCGCTTGTCGAGGGCAAAGATTTCACGCCGGCTGGCGCCGGCAAGACGGTAAGTCCGAGCGGCTTGAATGATGTACCGGGGATCTTGTCGTTTCCCAAAAACGGCGACGCGGTGATCGCTTGTCGAGCGGCCTTTTGCGGTGACATCCTGCGAATCAACAACATTGACAAGTACGTGAAGTCACCGATCGCACTGGCGTCCCATGCAACATTCGTTCGGTAGCCAGAGATGGGGAAAGTCGCACCCTTGCCCATCGAGGAATGAATATTTTGGGCGAAGTCGCCTTGCATCATCGCGCATCCGGAAAGGTGCAACAGTTTCAAGTTGTCTGCGTTCGATAAACCTTTAGCGATCGTCGTGGCCTGAATCGTTTCGCCATTGACCGTGATGCCCTCGCTGGTTCCATGAGTCGAAATCAACACCACGACTGGCTCGGCCAAGAATTGGACTTCGCGACAGAATCGCATCAAGTCGGTTGAGTCATGAAAGAATCGGTGGCGAACTTGAACATGTCGCGCCGTCGCCATGGTGAAGTAGTTAGCCAACATTTCGCCGAATGCATACTCGGGCTCACTGATGTTGCGTTCCCAGTTGGCTTCAAAAATAAGCAACCAAACGCGATCGCGTCGTGGCGTCGCACGTTGTCCGGTCCAATCCTGCCAAGCGTCCTGGCCATCGGCTCGCCACTTGCCACGAATCGCAGCGCCGTCATCCGATAGCGTGAACCAACCGGTCCCTTGGGCGTTCGATTCGGTGTAGCGGAAGATAAATCGTTCATCCTTGATCTGTCCGGATACTACCGAAACTCCGTCTTGATAGCGGTAACTGCCATGCACGTCTTCTCCGTCGACGTGCAATCGCATCATGCCAAACGATGTATCCCAAAGGCCATCAAAGCCATCGGTGTGGCCGGTTTTCGCGCCCTGGGCCAAGGTCGATCCGGCAAAAAGAATGACAATCCTGATCATCCCGGCGATGACTTTGATCATTGGCGACGGCATGGGCGTCGATCCTTTCTTGTTGAGAACATTGTGGCACTGACAGACGCAGGATACTCTAATGATAAGAATTCTCGTCGCCGCACGATGAATGCGTTCTATTCATCAGCCGAATATCAATGTTGAAAGGTCAAGAAAATGCCAATCGTAAAAGCCCTAGTGGGCGCTCTCATCGGAGGTTGCCTGGGCGCTTATGTCGCCGATATGATCGGACCGATTCGAGGCGCAATTGGCCCATGGTTGATCTTGCTTGCCGGGCTAGGCGCCGGTCTGGGCGCCCGACTTGTCTGTGGTGCGAATCGTAATTTTATGACGGGAGTTGTTTCGGCCGTTGCCGCAATTTTTGGCGTGGCCGTGATCAGTTACATGTCGGCTGCCGTCGCGATGCAGTCCAGTGAAGACATGGAAGCGCCACTCGCGGTCTCTCGTGACATCGAAGCAAGCATTGCGGACGAAGCGAGCGATCCGGATGGCGAATCAGAAACGACCGAAAGCACCGGAGAAGAGTCTGATCCCGCTGCGGGTCAATCAAGTGACGATGCGACAGCCGATGATGAAGCCGACAGTGCCGACGAAGACGCCGATTCGCCTGACACCGAAGCATCGGATGCCGCAGCCGACGAGGGGCAAGTCGACGATGGAATCGATCCAGCGGACGGTATGGCCCCCGATGAGCCATCCTACCAGATGCCCAGCGAAACGCTGACGAACAACGTTTCGAACACGACCAACGCACAACGGAGCCAGCAACCGATGATGCATTTGATTGCCAATGCTGTTTCGGCGCTGCTCGCGTTCATGATCGGCAGCGGATCATCGCCGGCGACTTCGCGAGAGCCCGAACAGGCTAGCTGAACAATTCACTGACCACTTGGCCGCCGTCGGTAATCGGAACCGGTCGATCGCCGTCGTATAAGTACTCCGACGGATCGATTTGCATCGCGTGATGAATCGTCGCATGAAAATCCGCGACGCTGACGGGGCGATCGACGATCGATTTCGACAGTTCATCAGTGACGCCGATCGCGCCGTGATGTCTTAACCCGCCGCCGGCCAGCACCATTGAAAATGTTGCCGACTGGTGGCCGCGACCGCCGCGTGTATCGAATCCCGGTGGTCGTCCGAATTCAGTTGCCACGACAATCAACGTCCGGTCCAAGCGACCGCAAGATTCCAAATCGTCGATCATGGCAGCGAGCGCCGAATCGAGTTGGTCGATCAGCACATGTTGGTTCAGTTGTCCGGTCTGGTGTGTATCCCATCCGGTGCCGTTGACGAAATTCAAGTTATGTGCGACTTCGACGAAACGCACGCCCCGCTGTGTCAATCGACGCGCCAATAGACATCGCTGTCCGAACTCGCTGCCGTATCGCTGGCGCAAGTCGGCCGGTTCGCTGTCGAGGTCAAAGACTTCCATAAACTCGGGGCCGGATAAACGCCGACTTTCGCTGACCGCGTCGTCATAGGATTGCAGCGATGGCGATTCGGGAAACCTCTCGCGAGCCGTTTGCCGCAGCGTGTCTAGCAGATTTGCACGACGCGTTTCGCGTGTGTCTGTCAAGAATCCCGGTCGCGTTAGTCCGGCCGGACCCGATTCGGTGTCGGTCAGGTACAGGTATCCGTCTTTGGCACCCAGGAAACCCGGTCCGCGAGTCACGTTGGGATATCCGATCAAGACATAGGCGGGCACGCGATCGTTTTCTGGCCCACGGCGGTTCGCGATGATGGACCCGATCGATGGGTAAAGCACCGTTCCGCTGACCGGGCGACCGGTGTGAACACGATTGACTGCCGCGGCATGTTCGTTGATCACTTCGTGGTGGATGGTGCGAATCGCCGTCACGCGGTCCATCCGATCGGCAACGCGATGAAGATGCTGGCACACTTGGACCCCGTCGACGCAAGTGTCGATTGCATCGTAATCACTGCCGGCCCGACGCGTTTTTGGGTCGCCCCGACGTTTAGGGTCGAACGTATCGATCTGCGACATTCCTCCGCCAAGCCAAACAAAGATGCAATGATCAGCCTTGCCCGGTGATGCCGTCGTCGCGGTTGACGCGGCGACGTGATTCGCTGGTCCGATCGCCGAAGCAAGAGGAAGCGTAGCGCCGGCGGCACGTTGCAACAGATGTCGTCGTGAAATGTAATTCATGTCAGGGGATAAACTGAAATTCGGGTGTGTTGATCAAAGCCCAGACGGCGTCTTCGACACGTTCTCGCCACTCGGTGGTCAGCCGAGTGGTTGCCGGCGGACCGCCTCGCAGCCGGTCGAACTCTCGCAACCGGATGGTCGTCGCTTCTGGATTCAGGTGATTGGCCCAGGTAACAAACGGTTCGCGGACTGGCGTTTCGCTCAGCGATTCGCTGGAAAGCAATCGAGTCGAGAAACCTTGGCGGATCAGTGGCACAAATTGCGCTCGTTCGGATTTCGTCGGTGCTCGGCCAAGGAACCGAGCGAATAGATGTTCCACCAATTCGCGGGGAGACTTTGCACCGACACATTCCGCTGTCAGATCACTGCTGTCGGTCAGACGCGTCAATTGAATGCTCAGCAAACCCGAGGAAAGCATTGCAGGCTGCAGAACGTTGGCTTCGTCGCCGCGGTGGTTGACGGGTTCCTGACGCGTACCTTTCCAACCGAACGCTTTTAAACATTCGCACACCGCGGCGGCTCGCGGCAGCGAGAGCGCGGGTCGATCGCGCTCGTTCGAAAGCGAAGCGAATTGCCATGCACGCTTGGGTCGTCCCAGGCTGCTGAGTGCCGATGGCTTCATGCGGGCTTCGGGATCGAACGTCAATTCATCGCTGTCCATCGCGCGGCCGACTGCAACGTGCAACGAGTCGACGACTTGTTCGGCGCTCATCCGTCGTCGCCGTGGCGCGTCGAAAAATCGCACTTCTTCGTCACGTGTGACGGGCCGATCGACCGACTGCCGTTGATAAGCGTTCGATTTTAAGATCAATCGCGCGACGTGTTTCAAGTCGTAATCATGCGAGGTCAATTCAGCTGCTAAAAACGCGAGCAGTTCCGGATGACTTGGCGAGGCACCTTCCCAGTCATCGACCGGTTCGACAATCGCTTCGCCTAGAAATTGATGCCAAAGTCGGTTGACGATTGTTTCGGCGAATCGCTGATTTTCCGGCCGAGTCAACTGATAGGCCAGTCGTTGGCGAGGTTGATCGTCCCGCCCGAGAGGATGATCGCTCCATTGGCCATCGGTGATCGGATCGCCCAGTGACCACGCCGCATCGACCGCTTCGCCGGGTTTCAGCGTGACGGTGATCAGCGATTCATCTCTGCTTTGGGAACCAAAGAATTCATCCGGAACGCTGCTGGTATCGGGCACCACGATCGGTTCGTTGGCCAACATTGCCGAGAGCGAAAATAGGTCGCTTTGCGTCCAGTCGTGGTACGGCGCGTCATGGCAACGCGCGCATTTCATGTTGATCCCCAAGAAAGCGCTGGTAATCACGTGCGCCTTGGCCGCCATCGGCACATCGTTTTCCGTTGCGATGCCAAATCCAGCGGGGCCGCCGTAACGCGCACTGCCCTCCATCCGAACCAAGGTGGTGACCCACCGATCGAAGGCAACGTTATCCCGCATCGAATCGTACAGGAACCATCGAAACGGCCCCGTATTGTTCAACGATGCTTTTAGAATATTCGGGTTTTCGGCCAGGACATCCATCCAATATGGCGTCCAGCGGTCGGCCCAGCGCGGGTCGCGTAACAAATGATCTACCCACGCGTCGCGCCCGCCACCTCGACGCTTGATCGCGTCGATCTCCTTCGTCGTGGGGATCACACCAACGCAATCAAGATATAAACGGCGAATCAATGCATCGTCGTCGACGAGGGCACTGGGCAGAACGTTGGCACCGGCCAGCTTGGCGTCAATGAACGCATCGACCGAATCATGAGCCGTCGATGGAAGCGTTGCCGCAAATTCGCGGGCGCGATCATGCCGTTGTTTCCAGTACGAATCTTCATCCTTTGCCGCGTCGCGTCGCTGCTTGTCATCAACCACATCGATCGTCACGTCCAGTCGGTCGCGATAGCCATTCCAGTCCGCATCGGTCAGCGGGAATGGGGCATCCAGGTCAAGCACTTGCCAGGGTTCCGAGCGATGCGTTCGGTATGCCAGAACAATCTCACCACAGTCGTGTCGTAAGTCTTTGCCGCCGATCAGAGTTTGCAGCGTCACTCGGATCGGGCCGTCACGATGGTGCACGTGATCGATGATCTGTTCATGATGTCCGGGCCGTGGCGGTCGCAGCCAAGGATCGTCATGCGCATACGCAACGACATCGCCGTGTCCGCTGGTATTGGCCACGTGCGGCGCAGTTCGCAAGACGATTTCGTCGTCGATCCACAGCCTGGATAATCCGCCTGCCCGCAACATCCACTGAAGATTCTTATCTGGCAAATACACCATCGCGGCGGCGGTCAACATCACCGTACCATTCCAGTCGCGACGGACGCCGCCTTGACCGTATGGCGTTGGGATCCGCGAAAAGCCGAAAGCCGACTGCTGGTACGTCATCGCGGCAGAATCCACGCGAGCGGGCCACGCACGATGAGAATCCAATGATTCATGAATTGTGACCGTGACATGTTCGGTTGAAACCGATTCGATCGGCAGGATCGGTGGCCGTTCAATCACCCGGCGGCGATGGATCAAGTCTGCATCCGGGACGTGCCGCCGATGAATGGCGATTTCGTCGATCGCACCTCGCAATGAGTTGCCCGCGTTGCCGCCCATTGACGATCCGACCCAAACCTCGTCGTCGTCGACGATCGGGCTGCGGCGGGTCGCGCCGCCCATGTCCCAACTGCCCGCGACGACTTGCCCGTCGACATAGCCTCGAATCGTTTCTGGATCACCAAACGTGTAACGGACGGCCACATGATGCCACTGGTTGTCAGGATCGAATCCAATTCGGCTGGTCCAGCGATGCCATTCGGATGGATGCGTATCGTCAGCCTGACTGCGAAACAGAAAGCTGACGCGAGCGGTCTGTCCAACGCCGCGCAACCTTAACGCATAGTTTTGATTGTTCTTTTCGTCAGTCAGGAAGGTGCGGCCTTTGCCGACGATGTAAACGTTCTGGCCTGACTTGATGGATTCGATTCGAACCCACGCTTCGATCGTGATCGCTTCGCCGGATCGAAAGTCCAGCCGGCCATCATCGGTATCGGCAACGCGGACATAGTCACCGTTCCCGTCAAGTGCCAACGCAGGGTTATCATCGGGCATCCCAGTAAAGTCGCGAGAGGTCGGGCCGACCGATTTGATAATCGCGTCACCGGCGGCGACATATGCCTCTGCCTGATCAAAGGTAAGCCGCAGCGCTGGATGCGATGCCTCGGTGCCAGATGCCGAATGATTCGCCGCGGACAAAGATGAGTTGCCAATGGAAATGCCGCACAGCACGCCGGCATAGCAACCAAGAACGCAAATCAGACGCATAAGGCAAGACGTCCATCGCAAAAAGAGATAGGGCGGGAAGCCACCATGATACGTGACTCCCCGCCCTAACGCAAAATTTGACGATGTCGTGTTCCCCCGCATGCCATGCCGTGGCGCCATGTCGAGCTCTCTCGTTTTCCGTGTTTTACACGGCTTTCGGCGGCATTTGGCATCTCGCCGGCAGCATTAAGCATCTTGTTGGCGTGGGTTTGGGGCCAAGGGCAGCCCCGCCCACTCCGCAACGACTCGCTTAACGCACGCCCAGCAGCATTCGTGTGTTCCCGCGACGGATGACCAGACGTAACGTTTGATCACGCTTTTGGGCTTCACGCATCAACGTGGTCAGCTGTTCGACCGAAGTCAGCTCAGCACCGCCGGCTGATTCGATCACGTCGCCGGCACGCAGTCCCGCTTGCGCCGCCAAACTTTCATCTTCAACGCTGGTCACGATCAGTCCGCTTTGCAATCCTCGGTAACCAAACTTCTCTGCCGTGGCGGGAGTGACCGGTTCCAGGGCGGCGCCCAGCACGTTGGTGCTGGGGTTGAACATTGACATGGATTCATCGGTTCGCTCGTCCAGCTTGACTTGGATTTTCAGCGATTCACCATCTCGATTCACGTCCATCGCAACGATGCTGCCCGGTGTGCGGCTGGCAACGTAGTTACGAAGCTGTTGTCCGCCGATGCAGTCCCTGCCGTCCAGTTTGGTGACGACATCACCGGGTTGCAGCCCAGCTTTGGCGGCCGGTTGGTCTTCCAGAACGCTGCCGATGAATGCACCTCGCGTGACTTTCAAGCCATACTTTTCGACGAGCGCAGGGTCCACGTCGTCCACGGCCGCACCGAGGAATCCGCGGCGCACCTGGCCGCTTTCGATGATCGACTGCAGAACCGGACGCGCAAGTGAGACGGGAATCGCGAAACCGATACCCGCACTGGCGCCGCTGCGTGACAGGATCGCGGTATTGATGCCGACCAACTCACCTCGCAAGTTCACCAGCGGACCGCCTGAATTGCCCGGATTGATGGCCGCATCGGTTTGCAAGAAATCCTCGAATCCGTTGCCACCATCGACGATTCCCTGGACCCGGTTCTTGCCGCTGATGATCCCCGCGGTGACGGTTTGATCGAGTCCAAAGGGACTTCCGATTGCTAGCACCCAGTCACCTACGCGAATTTCGTCGGAGCTTCCAAAGACGGCCTCTTGCAGACCGCTCGCCTCGATTTTGACCACGGCCAAATCCGTTTCGGGGTCAGTTCCGACAATTTCACCGGCGACCTTGCGACCGTCACTCAGTTCGACCAACAGCTCATCGGCACCTTCGACAACATGATTATTCGTCAAGATATAGCCGTCTTTGCGGACGATCACCCCGCTGCCCATGCCCTCTCGCTCGGGTTGTCGCTGCGGCATGGCGTCTTCGCCGAAACCGAACAGATCTTCAAAGCCTGGGGGCAATTGACGGCGCAGACTTGGCGGCAATGTGTTGCGAGTCCGACCGCGAATCATCAGTTTTTGTTTGGTGCTAATGCTGACGACAGAGGGTTTCAGGACTTCGGCGACGTTGCGGAACGAGGTCGACAGATTTTGAGCGGTCGACAGGTTTTGCCGAGCGGCGATCGACGCTCCCTGCTGTTGCGCGTACGCGTCGTTGCGCATCCCCTGGGGCAGGCTCATCACCACTCCGGTCACAAGTGCGCCGACCAGCATCGCCGCGAGAGCAAAACTCAGATTTTTCCATTGGTGTGACATAGCAATACTCCGGTGAGTCGTTGGCGAATTTGTATTCTTTACAAACCGATGGGCAATTTCGTTCACGATTCCGTGATTCAAAATCCAGTAACCCCCTATGTTTCTGTCATTTCAGCAGTCCGGTTCGTAATCCGCGACTAAATTGCAAACTTCAGGCCAATCAGAGCCCGATGAGAAGTGAAATAGCATTCACTGGGTATTTTTTGCTATGATTCGACGGATATTTCAGCGCAAGGAGCAACGAAACGCATGCGAGATACATTGACGGTGATATTGGCCGGCGGCAGAGGGTCCAGGTTGGAACCTTTGACGCGAGACCGTGCCAAGCCGGCGGTGCCCTTTGGCGGAATTTACCGCATCACCGACTTTGTGCTCAGCAATTGTCTCAACAGCGACATGCGTCGGCTGTTGTTGCTGACCCAGTACAAGGCGCAGTCGCTCGACCGGCATATCCACTTGGCCTGGAGCGGGTACTTCTGTCGCGAGCTGGGCGAATTCATTGACGTCGTCCCGCCCCAGCAACGAATCGATGACAATTGGTACCAAGGCACCGCTGACGCCGTGTACCAAAATATTTATGCGATCGAGCGCGAACAGCCCGAGGATGTTGTCGTGCTGGCCGGCGACCACATCTACAAGATGAACTATAAGCCGATGGTCGAGTTCCATCGCAAGGTCGGCGCCGATATCACCGTCGGCGCCCTGCGCGTCGATCGTCAAGACGCTAAACAGTTTGGCGTGATGCAAACCGATCCGGATCATCGGATTGTTGGCTTTCAAGAAAAACCGGCCGACCCGATCGGGACCCCCGAAGACCCCGACGTGTGCTTGGCGTCGATGGGGATCTACGTCTTTAACGCTCGGTTCTTGTACGAACAGTTGTGCAACGATGCGACCAAACCCGACAGCAGTCATGACTTTGGCAAAGACATCATTCCGGGCGCGATCGACAAGTACAACGTCTTCGCTTTTCCGTTTCTCGATGAAAACCGAAAACGTGATGCGTACTGGCGCGATGTCGGAACGTTGGACGCTTACTTCGAAGCGACGATGGACCTGATCGATGTCGATCCACAGCTGAACTTGTACGACCGCGATTGGCCGATCCGCGCTTACCAGCCAATGTTGCCGCCACCGAAATTCGTCTTCGGCAGCGAAGGCCACACGTCGCGCCGCGGCGAGGCGCACGATTCGATTCTTTGCCAAGGTTCGATCATCAGTGGCGGCAGCGTCGCGAGAAGCGTGCTGGGTTCGAACGTACGAATCAATAGCTACGCCCACATCGAAGACAGCATCCTGTTTGATGACGTTGAGGTCGGCCGTCGATGCAAGATCCGCCGAGCTATCATCGACAAAGGTGTTGAAATCCCGCCCGAAACCTGTATCGGATATGACCCCGCTGCCGACGCCGCACGCGGGTTTACCGTTACCGACAGCGGGATTGTTGTGATCGCGCGAGGTGAACAGCTACAGTCCGAACCGACGCACCAGCCAATCGCTACCGGTTAGACCGGGGCCGGTAAATCACCAAGTACCAAGTCACCAAAACGATATGCCTGGCAGTGGAGTCCTCCACAAGGATTCCGCTCCGTGAACCCTCTCGAAAGTCAATCAAGATTTCACTTGAGATTTCATTCGGGAAATTCACTCAGGGATTTCGCCTTGGGGGATACGTACTTGGGCCGTTGCACTTGCAGACCGTGGTGCCCGATTGCACCTCGATCAATTTTTTAGCCTTTAACGATCAACCCACAAGCAGATTCTATGTTCCAGGGAAATGGCATTGTCATCGCGATCGGATCGCTGTTGGCATTGGCATTGATTGCCGTGGGGATGTTCCTAGGCCGCCGGCTTGCCAAGAAAGAACTTGAAAGCGGTGACGCGGACTTAGACGAATCCGACCGCAACCGCTTGCTGCAGTTGCTCGAGGACTTGGGCACATGGACCAGCGAATATTCCGGCAGCGTCTTGCGGTATCAAGACGAAATCGGTGCAATCAACGATGCCGTCAACAGCGATCTCGGGACTTCTTCCTCGGATGCCGGCCACCGAGTCGTCCTATTGCTCAAGCAGATCATGAAAAGCAATGACGATCTGCAAACACGCTTGGAAGCCGCCGAGAAACAGCTTGAACGTCAGACCAAACAAATCGAATGTTATTTGACTGAAGCTCGCACCGACGGGCTGACCGGATTGATGAACCGCAGGGCGTTTGATCAACAGTTGGACGAACTGTTCGCGGCGTTTCGCAAAGGCGGTCGCTCCTTTGTGTTGGCCCTGATCGACATCGATCACTTCAAAACGATCAACGACACACACGGACACCAAACGGGTGACCACGTCCTACAGCAAATCGCTAAGACTTTAAGCGTGAACTTGGATAACACGATCATGGTCGCCCGATTTGGCGGCGAGGAATTTGCAGTGATCTTGGATGGACCGCTGCGAGTTGCCGCGGATCGTCTGAACGAGCTGCGCAAGAACATCGCCAATCTGCGACTGGATGCCGGGCCAACGCAGTTGCAAGTCACGACCAGCATCGGGCTTAGCGAGCCTCGTGACGACATGGTCGTCAGTCCCGTCTTGCGCCGCGCCGATGAAGCCCTGTACGCGGCAAAAAATATTGGGCGCAACCGAACGTACTACCATGACGGAAAAAGCCCTGTGCTGTACGGTGCCCCCGAAATCGCTAAGAAAAAGTGATCACAAAAGGTCGTGGTGTTTCATGGTGTCTGCAAATACGTCGATCAAATTCGTCGGTCTCGATGTGCGGCCGGCGGCGATCAGGCATCGTGATCGACCGGCGCCGTGATCAAACCGGCGCCTTAATCAAACCGGCACAGCAATCAAACCGGCACAGCAATCAAACCGGCACAGTGACGAACCAGCACTGCGACCAACCAGCACAGTGACGAATAAGGACTTTGACCCGCGATGACTGATCAACCCTTCGATCCACCTCCGGAAGTGACCGACCAGGCGACACCCATGTCTATTCCGCAGGGGCCTCGCGGCGAATTGTTTGGCCACCCCGTTGGTTTGTTCTATCTCTTTTTTGCCGAGTTGTGGGAACGATTCAGTTTCTATGGCATGCGCGCGCTGCTGACGTTGTACTTGGCGACGGAACTGTTCAAGGATTTACAAGACGGCAAGGACGTCGCGTACGAAATCTATGCCGCCTACGGATCTCTTGTCTACTTCACGCCTGCGATCGGCGGCATGATCGCGGACCGATTGATCGGTCACAAAAACTCGATCATGCTCGGCGCGTTGCTGATGTGCATCGGTCACTTCACGATGGCATTCGAAAATGAATCCATCTTTTACCTCTCTCTAGGACTGCTGATTATCGGTAACGGCTTTTTCAAGCCGAATATATCGACCATGGTCGGCGGGCTCTATGAAGAAGGCGACGTGCGCCGCGACGGTGGCTTCACGATCTTTTACCTTGGCATCAATTTGGGCGCGTTCTTGTCGCCACTGGTGTGCGGATACCTCGGCCAAAATTTCGGCTGGCATTACGGATTCAGCGCGGCCGGCATCGGGATGTTCTTTGGAATGATTGTCTTTTGGTACGGCGGACTGCAAGGAATTTATGGCGATCAGGGCCATCAGCCTGCCGAATACGTCAACAAGTCCTACGGCGGGCTGAACATCCGGCACATCGTTTGGGCGTTGTCTTTCTTATCGGTTCCCTTGTTTGCGGTGCTGGTCAAGCAAAGCGAATTCACGGTTTTCGGCAGCACAGGCTTGTTACAGTTCCTGTTGATCTCGCTGCTTGCGATCGTATTGGTCTATATCTGTTACGTGTGCATGAACAGCGACAAAGTTACACGTGAACGCTTGATGGTCGTGGTCATTCTCACGTTTTTTGTGACGGTGTTCTGGGCCTTCTTTGAACAGGCCGGCAGCTCGCTAACGTTGTTCGCCGAAGAACAAGTCCGCTTGATTGGATTGAATGCTTCGCAGACCAACGCGATCAATCCGTTCTATATTGTCGCATTGGCGATTCCATTTTCGATGATGTGGAACCGATTAGAAAGCGCCGGACGAAATCCCAACACGATGATCAAATTCGGCCTGGGCATCCTGCAGTTAGGACTCGGGTTCATGGTCTTCGCCCTGAGTGCCAGATTCATGGACGCTGAGGGCAAAGTCGGAATGATCTTTTTGCTGGTCGGTTATCTACTGATCACTTCTGGCGAACTATTCCTTTCACCGATTGGGCTTTCTAAAGTCACGGAGCTTTCGCCAGCCAAACTGGTTTCCTTCATGATGGGGGTTTGGTTCTTGTCGTCTTCGTTTGCTCACTACATCGCGGGATTGATCGCAAAGTTGACGACGGGCGGCGAATCGGAAAGTGGTACGGGTGCGTTGGGCAACTTAGCCATGAAAATTACCGGTACCGTCGCGCCGGAAAACGCGTCCGATAGCGCAACAAACTTAATGAATTACACGAGCGTCTTCGCGCAAATCGCGATCGTATCCTTCACCTTTGCGGCGATCGCTTTGCTCATTTCACCGATCGTCAAACGGATGATGCACGGCATACGTTGATCAAGCGTTCTGCGAATTCCAGCGGTCCATCAATTCATCGGTTCGGCGCCAGGTTTTTGCGACGGAGCACGCCTGCGTTGCAACTGTATCTCTGAAAAAAGTGTCGCTGTGGCGGGAATTGTTCAATTTCGTCCGCCTCGCCGCCGTCTGCTTGGTGCCGTTAAACTATGCCTAGCATTCCGTAAGACACGCCGAGCCTAATTCTGCCGCTGATGAACGACGTTCAAGACTCTCGCATGATCGGCATGTTGCGTCGGGTGATCCGTGATTGCCGCAAGCTCTACCACCACTGCGGCAACTGGATGGTACGCCGGCACCCGAATCTGATCGAAGGCCGTTCGAGCGATTTTGTCCGGTTGATGGACGATTTGCATCGTGGATTACTGATCAAGGTCTACGTGACCATTGTCCGCGCCGACGACCGCTGGACGGGACCGGAGAAACGGGTCGCGTCGGAGATGATCGAACATTTGTGGGACCAGAAACTGCGTGGCCAAGAGCTTCGTGAAGCCGCCACCGGATTGTTCCAGCAAGCCGATCAATTGCAATGGGAAGCATTGGTCGCACCTTTTGTTCGCTATGAACCACTCGCTGATAGCCGTGTGCAGGTTGAAACGATCGTGATGCGGCTGGCCAATTTGGTTGCCAAGTGTGATGGCCAAACGATGCCCGAAGAGTCGATCGCCCTGCACACGCTGCAGCGAGAGATCGACATGGCACTGCATCCAGCGAATCCATCCAAAGTGCTGGCGGACTTGTCCGGTTCCTCCGGAAAGGCGCACGCACAGGCGAAA